>ERZ779943.3-NODE-3-length-266210-cov-6.01686_pt1 | contig 266210 bp, 242 predicted proteins | sample MGYA00511027_ERZ779943 | MGnify/ENA primary metagenome ERZ779943 (study PRJEB29588, sample SAMEA2144588) | human gut metagenome | biome: human gut; feature: human-associated habitat; material: faeces | place: Denmark | collected 2008/2010 ...
CGAACCCAGCCGGAACCGGAGGTTTTGCAATCTGGAATGACGGATTCGTCAGTGTCAGCCCGTATAATCAGTGGGTCGTTACGATTTTCATGCTGCTGTTCGGTGTGAATTTCGGATTTTATTTCCTGATTCTCACAGGAAAGCTGCGGGATGCGCTGAAGTTTGAAGAGGTGCGGATTTATTTTATCATCGTGATTGCAGCGGCAGTGTTTATCTTTATTAATCTGCGGCATTTTGCATTGTATGCGCCGGCGGAAGGCATCCGGCAAGCGTTCTTCCAGGTAGCAAGTATTATCACGACAACGGGATTTGCAAGTGCGGATTTCAATCTATGGCCGGAGACTTCGAGGACAATCCTTGTGCTTTTGATGTTTATCGGTGCCTGCGCCGGAAGTACGGGCGGCGGTATCAAAGTCTCGCGGTTTATTATTGCATGCAAGTCATTTATAAAAGAAATTATTTCTTATCTGCATCCGCGTTCCGTGAAGAAGATCAAAATCGAGGGAAAACCACTCGAGCATGAGACGCTGCGGGCGACAAATGTCTATTTTATGACATATATGGTTATTTTCGCGGTATCCGTACTGCTTGTGTCGATTGAGAACAAAGATCTGGTCACGAACTTCGCGGCAGTAGCAGCGACGTTTAACAATATCGGTCCGGGGCTTTCTCTGGTTGGACCGATGGCGAATTTCGGACATTTTACGGATTTTACGAAATATATTCTGATGTTCGATATGCTGGCAGGCAGACTGGAGATTTTCCCGATGATGCTGTTGTTCTGCCCGGCTGTCTGGAAACGGAGAAGAGCCTAGTAATATAAAGATAAAGGCTGATTCAGGAGAAGATGAATCAGAGCCTTGATATTGGATATACAAAAAAGAGGAACCGGTGATGCTGGTTCCTCTTCGTGCGTTATAAGGTATATGGTTAATTACTGAAAGATTGATATAAGAATGGTATTCGTAATGGTAAACCTTATAACGTGTCTATTATACACGAATATAATAGAAAATAACAACTAAATCTTGATATTTTCGTGAGATTTTTTTGTATGTATGATATACTGAGACAACAGATGATATAGAAAACAGCAGGAGAATCAGATATGGGACGTATATATATAAATGCAATCCGTGTAATCAACAATATAAAGACATTCGGATGGCGTAATACATGTGCAAAATTAAAAAAGTACCTGCATCTTGGTTCCAACTATGTGGATTATAATAAATGGATGCATAGTCATCGGCTGACAGATAGTGAAAGACAGGAACAATGTGGACGGCATTTTGAATATCATCCGAAGTTTAGCATTTTGGTGCCATTATATGAGAGCAATTGTGACTTTCTGCGTGCGTTAATTGAGTCGGTGCAGGCACAAACCTATGGAAACTGGGAGTTATGCTTCTCGGATGGAGGAAGAAAAGAAAAATGTTTATACGATTTTTTGCAGGTATATATGCAAAAGGATCAGAGAATTCATTATATAGCTTCACAAGATGGAACGCTTGGAATAGCCGAAAATACGAATCAGGCATATACGCTTGCGACGGGAGATTATATTGTGTTTGGTGATCACGACGATTTGTTTGAGCCGGATGCACTTTATGCCTGCGTTGAGTCGCTAAATGCGAAGCGGGTGCAGGTAATTTATACCGATGAAGATAAGGTGGATGAAACAGGAGATTATTTCTTTGCACCGAATTTTAAACCGGATTTTAATATTGATTTGCTACGTTGTAATAATTATATTTGTCATATGTTTGTAGCAGAGAAAAACTTAGTGGATCAGGTGGGGTTGTTAAATCCAGCGTTTGATGGTGCGCAGGATTATGATTTTATATTCCGTTGCACGGAGCAGGCAGATGGCATTTGTCATATTCCGAAGATTTTGTATCATTGGCGGGCACATGCGGCATCGACAGCGGAAGATCCGGCAGCAAAACGTTATGCGTTTGAGGCTGGAAAACGAGCGATAGAAGCGCATTTGGCGCGACAGGGGCTGGCTGCGGAGGTTGTGGATGGAGCAGCTCCGGGGTATTATCAGGTGAGTTATCTGGTTCGGGGAGAACCGCTTGTGTCAATCGTGATTCCAAACAAGGATCATGTGGATGATTTGAAAAAATGTATTGATGCGATTGAACAACGGTCGACTTATCGGAATTATGAGATTATCATAGTAGAAAATAACAGTGTGCAACAAGAGACATTTGCATACTATGAATCACTTGTGGAAAATCCGCATATTCAGGTGTTGTATTGGCAGGAGGAATTTAATTATTCCAAAATCAATAATTTTGGTGTTGCACATACAAAGGGTAAGTATATTTTGTTGTTAAACAATGATACCGAACTGATTTCACCGGATTTTATTACTCAGATGCTTGGGTATTGTCAACGCAAAGATGTAGGAATTGTTGGTGCACGGTTGTATTTTGAGGATGGCACGATTCAACATGCAGGCGTAATTGTTGGGATTGGCGGAATTGCCGGACATGCATTTTCTGCAATGGATGAGCAGGCGGGTATCTATCAGCTTCGGACTTCTGTTGCGTGTGATTATAGTGCGGTTACAGCAGCCTGTCTGATGATTTCCAGAGAGACCTTCGATGCGGTTGGAGGACTGGATCCAGAATTTCAGGTGGCTTTTAATGATGTGGATTTTTGTTTGAAAGTAAGAAAGCTTGGCAAATTGGTTGTGTATGTTCCACAGGCAAAGCTGTATCATTATGAATCAAAATCCAGAGGTAAAGAAGATACTGTGAAAAAACAGAAGCGATTCCACAGCGAGATGCAGTTGTTTCAGTCAAGATGGGTGGATATTCTGGCAACCGGAGATCCGTACTACAACATGAATCTGGCGTTAGATGCGTTTGATTTCTCTGTGCGGAAATAAGAAAAAGGGGAGGCAGTGGCGATGAAGTTTCGACTTTCAGACTTGAATGCGGATACAATTAAAAAAGGCTTTGCGCATATTCGTTCGACTGCAATCCCGGAGGCGCTTTCCAAGGCACGTTCGATGGTGACGGGGCTGGATCTGGCGTATGATCGTTTTTTTAAAGAAAATATAGAGGCAGATGAGGAAGCACTTGCAACACAGCGGGAGCGGGTGTTTTCATACTGCCCTTGTATCAGTATTGTAGTTCCGGTGTATATGACACCGGAGCTTTCTTTACGTGCAATGCTGGAATCGGTGCTGCATCAGACCTATGGGAACTGGGAACTGTGTCTGGTCGATGGCAGTCAGGCGAAGGGAGAACCGCCGGTTCTTGATGCGCGCGTATCAGAGGATGGCGAATTGTCGGTGCTGGAGAAGGTGTATAGTTTGGAGACGGAGCGCATTATCTGGCAATATATGGAGAATGAACCGCGAATCCAGTACATAAAAATGGAAGAAAATCTTGGAATTTCCGGGAACAGTAACCGGGCATTGCAGGCGGCAAAAGGAGCGTATGTTGCATTGCTGGATCATGACGATGTCCTGACGGAGGATGCCCTGTACTGGGTGGTGGATGCTTTGCAGAGAGAACGCTATGATGTGGTTTATTCCGATGAAGACCGGATGGCAGAAAATGGAAGTCATTATCTGGAACCGCGATTCAAACCGGAATTCGATATCGACCTGCTGCGTGCATATAATTATATTTCCCATTTGTTTGTGGCACGGAGAGAGCTTATGCTGGCGGACGGAGGCTTTCATAGTCAGTATGATGGTGCGCAGGGCTACGATATGATCCTGCGTTGCTGTGAAGGCAACCGGGAGATCTGTCATATTCCGCGCGTGTTGTATCACAAACGGATTCATGATGGAACTTCTTCGGAGCGGGAGGCAAAGCATGCACAGGAGAATCTGGCGGGCAAAGAGGCATTGGAGGCACATGTGTCGCGGGAACATTTGCTGGCGCGTGTCATGATGACTGATCAGCGAAGCGTATATACGGTAAAATATGATACACCGGGCAATCCACTCGTGTCGATGATCATAACCGGGCATACGAATCGTTCGTTGATGGAACAGATGCTGGAGCCATTTTACGAGAAAACACGGTACAGTAATTTTGAGATTATCATTGTAGATGAAGACCGAACAGATGAGGAATTGCAGAAATATTACCAGCAGATGCAGAGCCGCAGACGAAATATTGCTGTGGTGGAGGCAGAGCCTGGGAAAAGCAGCACGGAATGCCGAAATCTTGGAACCTTGCATGCGAATGGCAGTTTCCTTTTATTTTTGGATGCGAATATGGAGATTGGCGATACGACAGCACTCGGTGAAATGCTAGGTATCGCTATGCGTGAAGACGTCGGAATTGTAGCCGGGACGGTCTATGATGACCGGGATCGGCTGTATTGCGCGGGCTTGGAATTCGCAGGGGCATATGAGTCTCCGGTTCAGAAATGGCAGGCGGAAACAGAACGTGCGATTGATCTGAAGGAAATAAAAAATTTATACCGCTATCCGTATCGCGGATTACCACAATTTGATGCATGGAAAGAATGGCGGAAGATCCGGCAGGATGAGACCGGTGCGATGCGGTACTATGGAATGAACCGCGAATATGTGATTGTGCCGGCACATTGTATGCTTGTGAAAAGATCAGTGTTTGTACAGTTGGGTGGATTCTCGGATAAATTCCGGACAGAGCTTTCCGCACTTGACTTCTGCCTGCGTGTACGCGAGCATGGATATCGGATTGTAAATGCTGCTCATGCAAAATGGCAGCTTCACGATCTGCCTGATTCTGTCAGACAGGTGCGCGAGGCTGCCATCGTAGATGCGCAGATGGAACGTACAGAGCGGGATTTGTTTGAAATCCTGTGGTCACAGGTATTATCCCTCCGTTAAATCCCCCTTGGTTAATGTCTTTAATTGTTTGTCGCTGACAGAGTCAAGCTCGACGATACGGCTTGCCTGTCTGGCGATGGAACGCTCCAGATAGTTTCGTACTTCTCTTGCATTTGCAAAGTTTTCATCGTGGGATTTTGCCCAGATATTCAGTAACTCTTTGACATATGCTTTTCCCTGTGCGTTTGGTTCGTATTCCTGTTTTTTGCACATGGATAAGAAGATATCATAAAGCTCGTCGCCGCTATAGTCCTCGAAATTGATGTATTTGTTAAATCTCGAACGGAGTCCCGGATTGGAGTCTACAAACTCCTGCATCAATTCGGTGTAACCGGCAACAATCACGATCAGATTATCGCGGTTATCCTCCATCATTTTAAGCAGGGTATCTACCGCTTCCTGCCCGAAGTCCTTTCCGTCTTTGCCTGCGGTAAGTGTGTAAGCTTCGTCGATGAAGAGTACGCCGCCTAAGGCACTTTCCACGACTTCCTTTGTCTTGATGGCAGTCTGTCCGACATAGCCTTCGACTAAGTTGGAACGGTCAACCTCGACCAACTGACCACCCGGCAGGATACCGAGACATTTGTAGATTTTGGCGAGCAGACGGGCAACGGTTGTTTTACCAGTTCCCGGATTCCCGGAAAATACCATGTGCAATGACATTTCCGGCTGCTTCATGCCACGCTCTTCCCGCAGCTTCTTCACCTTCAACAGGTTGATCAGTGATTTAATATCTTTCTTTACTTCAGAAAGTCCGGTCAGTTCGTTTAATTCATTTAGCAGATCATCTAATTTGATATCTTCCTCTGGAACTTCCTGCTTGTTGACAGTGCCTTTCATAGCAGCCATAGCCGCCTGCGAGGTCGATGCATTTTTGACAGGGGTGTTGGCAGCGGAGGCTGCCTTGTTCGGGGTGGAAGGTTTCGGGGGATTCTTCAGTGCCGGATTCTCGCCGGGCTCAAACAGTTTCAGTTTGCGCAGGTATTCCTCGATCATACCGGTATAGGCCGTCAGCGTGGAGACTTCTGAGTCGGTTGTCCGGTTGTTGCAGGAAATGTATGCCTGACCGAGTTCAACATACAGGTTGTATAGATTTCTTGACTTTGAAAATCCTTTTGTCGTGCAGGCAGAAAGCCCAGACTGGTCAGCTTCCACAAAATAAGTCAGGGAACGTGGAATCGTTGTGACAAATTCGGGGGTTGCTGTGCGATCCTGCTTGAAGCGCATCAGAGATTCCAATGTGAAATATTGTCCGAGATATTCGTGTAAAAAGCGTGTCTCCGGGTACAGGCTGCCGTCGGAGCTGTCTGTCAGATACACCAGAAACTGCAGCAGATCAAAACGGATCATGTCATGCATGGAGATATCGGTTTTTGGACCAAAACCCTGTTGGCAGATGATCTCACCGTACATGTAGCAATCCGTGATTTCTTTCTTCAAATCGTTTAACATATTTTCTCCTTGCCCCTGTAAAGATTTAGGTATTGGCTTTGGAATTACACATAATACACAATTCATCGCAGACGCGCTCCCGCTCGGTTCAACACGTAGCAGACACTAAACTCACAGCACCATTTTATGGCACTGTTCGTTAAGTGCTGACGTGTTTCAACGGTCTGCTTATGAATTTGTGATTATGCGTAATTCCATCTACATCCATAAAAGTTTTACAGGTGTTCGTTCAATTTACCTTGGGTAAATGATACCGCAAAAACACTTTCACGTAAAGCGAAATATATTGAACAAGGTAGGGAAATATGGTACGATAAGAACCAAGTGTAGTCTGAAGAAATATTAAGGAAAAGGAAGACAATCGGCAATTTGAAGTGGTCGGGTAGCGTATATCCGCAAATTATCATGGAGCAATCATGAATACAACATAGGATATGTTTGCAACCTTGAAAGAACTTAGTGTTCTATTAAGTCATCAGGGATGTTTGAACACGATGTTCAAACAAGTCGCCGTTGAGCCATGGACGGCGAATCGGCGACGATCCCGTACGTTAGAAAAAGAGTATATTAGAACACTTAGTACTTTCTGGTTGCAATACATTCTATGGGTATTCATGATTGTTCCATGTATGATTGCGGAGGAGATGTTTCTCCGCTTCAAATTTGCCGATGTAAAAGGAACGTATTATGCGGTTTCGACCATGCATTGACATACATAATGGCGCAGTCAAGCAGATTGTCGGCGGCAGCCTGAAGGATGAGGCTGATTTTGCCAAGGATAACTTCGTTTCGGAGCTGAAGGCAGATTTCTATGCTGATCTGTATCGCCGAAGCGGACTGGTCGGCGGACATATTATCCTGCTGAATCCGGCTGGCAGTACATACTATGAGGCAGATCTGGAACAGGCGAAGCTTGCACTTGCTGCATATCCACAGGGCCTGCAGATTGGTGGCGGCATCAACGCAGACAATGCAGAGCAGTTTCTGGATATGGGCGCGCGGCAGGTAATCGTGACATCCTATGTATTTAAGGATGGAAGAATCAATTACGAGAATCTGAAACGGCTGTCGAGTCTGATCGGTGCAGAGCATCTGGTGCTCGATTTGTCCTGTCGGAAAAAGGATGGCAGGTATTATATCGTGACCGACCGCTGGCAGAAATTTACAGAGGAAGTTGTTACACCAGAGACGCTGGACAAGCTGGCAGAATATTGTAGCGAATATCTGATTCATGCAGTGGATGTCGAGGGTAAAGCGGCAGGCATTGAGACGGAGCTTGCAACCATGCTTGGCACATGGGGCAAACAGCCGATGACTTATGCAGGCGGAGTTGGAAGCTTTGATGATTTAGAGAGCTTGAAGCAATGTGGACAGGATCGCATTGATGTGACGGTGGGAAGTGCACTGGATATATTTGGCGGTGCATTACCATACGATGAGGTTGTGAAATTTTGTTCGTAGTACCCATGTGGGACTACAATAAAACGATAAAAAGAGGGACAAAAACGATAGGAGGGTTTATGAGAAAATTCAGGAAGACAGCCGCAGTTGTTGCGGCGGCAGCACTTGCACTTTCGTTATGTGCATGTGGCGGAAAGACAGACAAGGCGACGACAGAACAGATATCTGGTGGCGGTGCAACCGTAACAGATGCAACAGCGTCAACCATCGAGGATGATGGCGACTGGACAACGACGGAACAGGAAGTTGTGGAGGATGACCGTTTCACGACGGTGGAAGGCGCAGATGCGATCGGCGTGACATTTGATGATGGTACAGATGGTTTTACGAGTTACATAAATAATGGTAACTTTACAATGTCCGCAGAAAATGGCGAACTCGTTTGTGACATTACAAAGAGTGGACCGCTTGAGCATAGCTGCCAGATTTATTACGATGGATTTACGATGGCAAAGGGCTGTGTCTATACGATGAGTTTTGATGTCAGAAGTGATATTGAACGTGTGATCCAGTGGCGTGTACAGATCAATGGTGGAGACTACCATGCCTATGCGAGTGATTTCATCACAGTTGGACCAGAGACACAGACGATTACAAAGGAGTTTACGATGGAAGAAAATTCCGATCCGGCTCCAAGATTTGTTGTCAATATGGGAACTCAGGAAGGACAGACTGAGGTTACAGAGGCACACAAGATTTACTTCGATAATATTTCCCTGTTTGTAACAGACGGTTCCAATGCGGAGAAGATTGTCGGTGCACCACAGCCGATTCAGGTAAAGGTAAATCAGATTGGTTACAAGCCGGATGATACAAAGACGGTGATTGTGACATCCAAGGACGATGAGAAATTCAAGATCGTAGATGCGAAGACAGATGAGACAATGTTTGTTGGTGCATACGGAGAGCTTTCGTATGACAAGTCTGCGGAATCAAACGTAAGACATGGTGATTTCACGGAGTTTAAGACACCTGGTACATACAAGATTATTTCCAGTCCATCTGGCGCGTCATATGAGTTCTCCATCGGGGATGATCTGTATGATGATGTGTATAAGGATGTTGTACTGATGTTATACAAGCAGCGCTGCGGAACAGAGGTGACAAAGGACATCGCTGGAGATTTCGCACATGAGGCATGTCATATGCAGGAAGCGACTGTTTACGGAGATACATCTGGAACAAAGATTGATGTATCTGGTGGATGGCATGATGCCGGTGATTACGGACGATATGTTGTGTCTGGTGCTAAGACGGTACAGGATCTCTTCCTTGCTTACGAGGATTATGGTCAGACTGCCGATGATCTTGGAATTCCAGAGAGCGGAAACAAGACACCGGATCTTCTCGATGAAGCAAAGTATGAGCTTGACTGGATGCTCAAGATGCAGGATGCAGCAAGCGGTGGCGTCTACCATAAAGTAACCGCACTTGTATTCCCGGAGACGGTACTTGCGGTTGATGAGACGGATGATATGGTGCTTGCGCCGATTTCCTATGCAGCAACGGCTGATTTCGCGGCTGTTATGGCAAAGGCATCTGTACTCTATGCAGAATACGATGCAGATTTTGCAAAGAGCTGTCTGGATGCAGCAACGAACGCGTATGCATTTTTGGAGGCAAATCCGGATATGAAGGGATATGAGAATCCGGAAGACCTTGTAACAGGTGCATACGATGATACACATCTTGCAGACGAGACACTTTGGGCTTCTGCAGAGATGTATATTGCAACAAAGGATGCAAAATATTTAACTGCGACAAAGACAGCACTTGACAGCAACTATCTGACAGGTTTTGGCTGGGCAGATATCGGAAGCTATGCGCTGTATGATCTTGCAAAGACCGAGGGCGTGGATGCAGATGTGGCAAAGACAGCGAAGGAAAAGCTGCTTGCAGATGCGGATGAGACACTTTCGAAAGCAGAGTCAGAGGGCTTCTTTACAGGTATGGGTGTGACATATCCTTGGGGAAGTAATATGACGATCACCAACAAGGGTATGGAGCTTCTGGCTGCTGCAAACCTGACAGGGGATGCCAGGTATACAGAATATGCGCAGAAGATGCGTGATTATATCTTCGGTGTGAACCCAACCGGATACTGCTATGTGACCGGATATGGTTCCCTTACACCAAATGCAACACACCACAGACCATCACAGGTATTGAAAGAGACGATGCCGGGTATGCTGGTTGGCGGTGCCAATAACAATCTGAACGATCCATATGCAAATGCCGTTCTCTACGGAATTGCACCGGGACGTGCATATGTAGATAATGAGCAGTGCTATTCATGTAATGAGGTAACGATTTACTGGAATTCTCCACTGATCTATCTGCTTACAGGTTTAAATTAAAAGAAAAGGATTAGGGTAGTACATTGATTCGTTTTATAAAGAAGATTCTTGCCAATGAGAAAATGCGATATCTGATTGCGGGAGGCTGTACGACAGCTGTCAACCTGGTAACATTCTTCCTGCTGCGGGTTATTACACCAATTTCAAGAAATACATGCAATGCCATAGCAATCGCTATAGCTATTGCTTTTGCATACTTTGCAAATAAATTTTTTGTATTTCAGAGTAAGAGGAAGGGATTTTATGCAACTCTGGTAGAGGCGGTGCAGTTTGTAGGCGCCCGTCTGGTGTCCATGGTTGTGGAAATTCTTGGACTGGCGATTCTGTGTGATACATTTCGGATCCATGAACTGGCATCCAAGCTGCTTGTACAGGTCATTGTACTGGTATTGAACTATGTGTTCAGCAAGCTGATTGTGTTCAAGGAAAAGAAACCGTTTCACGAGAATATGCAGGATAACTGGTGCTATTATCTGTCGTTTGCAATCGTTGCAGTCGTCATGCTGGTTGTCTGTATCGCAGAAAAGATTGCACCGTTTGGAGAGAATTCCCTGACGCTGGTAGACAGTGTGCATCAGTATCTGCCGTTTTTCTCAGAACTCAGAGACAAGCTTCTGCATGAGAGAAGTCTTCTTTATACATGGAATGTAGCACTTGGCTCGAATTTCGTATCGCTTGCGGCGTATTATCTGATGAGCCCGTTTAATCTGCTGCTGTTACTATTTGGCAAGGAACAGATTGCGGCGGTTACCTGCTTCCTGATGTGCTTAAAGATCACGCTCACAGCCGTAGCAATGGTACATTTCCTAAGCTACAAGGATGGCGAGAAGAAACGCAATTTCCTGATCGTGACGATCTCGGTTGCCTATGCGTTCAGTAATTATGTGATCGGTTACAACTGGAACACGATGTGGCTGGATTGTATTATGATCTTCCCGCTTATCATGCTGGGCTTCCAGCGGATGCTTGAGGAGAGAGATCCAAAGCTGTATGTGCTGTCCCTGTTCTATGCGCTCTATTGTAATTATTATATTGGATATATCATTTGCCTGTTTCTTGTGCTGTGGTTCTTTGTCTATGAGCATAAGACAGTGAAGCGATTCTTCATAAATGGATTCCGGTTTGCAGTGTATTCCCTGTTATCCGGTGGTATGGCAGCATTTATCCTGCTTCCTGCATATCATGGAATCATGGCGACGGCAGCGGGGGATATGGCAATCCCAAAAGGAACATGGTATGGAAATATCTTTGTGATGCTGCGGCAGCTGCTTGTATTTACAAAGCCGATTACGAATCAGATCTTTGATGGCGGTGTGAATCTGTACTGTGGCATGCTGGCGGTTCTGACGATGTTCCTGTATCTGTTTGTGAAGGAACATCCGTGGAAGAAGTTCCGCAAATATGTGCTGTTGGTGCTGCTTGTGATCAGCTTCAATCATGGGACGTTAAACTATATCTGGCATGGCATGCATGACCAGTATGGAATCCCGAATCGGTTTTCATTTGTGTTTATTTTTGTGTTGCTCGTTATGGCATATGATGCAGTGCAGTCGATTACAGAAATCGATATTTATTTTGTGATTTCGTCAACTTTACTGGCAGGTGCGTTTGCATTTGCCTGTAAACAGCAGGCAGGCGCGACAATTGGCAAATATACATTGCCGGCGAGTCTTGTGCTGCTGGTGATCTACGGCGTGACCTGTTGCCTGCGGACGTCGAAGAAGATCACGCATGCGACTTACATTTCGGTGATTGGAAGTGTCTGTCTGGTCGAGCTTGTGGCAAATGCAGCATATGGATTTTCGGAAAATGGGTATTGTCATTACAAGCAATATTACAAGACGAGTCCGGCAGTGACAGAAGCGAATGTGCGCGTGCGGGAGCTGGCAGAGGAAGAACAGGCAGGCTTTTATCGTTCGGAACTGATGAATTACACGGTGCTGGATGAGGCAAGCTGGCATAACATGCCGAGCGTCAGCACATTCAATTCAACGGTTATGGGACCGGTTGTCACCACGATGGGCAAGCTTGGATTTTATACAGGCGCAAATGAATTTTTGTATCGTGGCTATACGCCATTTACAAATGCAATCTTTAATATCCGGTATCTGCTGGAACGACCGGGAGATCTGAATAATTTTGATTATAATTATAAAGAAACGGTGGATAATGTATCCATCTATGAGAATCCATACCCGACCTCTATTGGATTTGCGGTGAGCAACAATGTCAAGGACTGGGATCAGAGCCGTTACTCTGCAATGATCGCGCAGAATACACTGGCATATGACATGACTGGCTATGGCGGATTCTTCCAGGACGAGTATCCGGCGATCAGTGTGACGAGTGATACGGCGAAAGTCAGCTATGAGAATAATCAGGTCAGCTTCACAGCAAATGCATCTGGACCGATGTGTTTTATGTTGAGCTTTACTGCGGATCATGCAGGCGATTATTACGTGAACTGCCGTGGTAATTATGTGACGAAGATCCGGTTTTATAAGAACGGACAGGAAATCGCTTATGACCGTTATCAGATCCAGATTTTCCATCTGGGACAGCTGGAAGCGGGCGATTACATTTCCATTGAATACGAATACAGCAATGTCAGTGGCTCCGAAGTGGCACCATTTTATGTGGCAACCTTCCATCAGGATGTGTTTGAAAATGTATATCGGGAATTGACGAACCATATGCTGGAGGTTGAAACGGTAAAGGATGGCTATGTCTATGGCACGATCGAGATGCCGGAGGATAAGACACTGTTCACAAGCATTCCTTATGATGAAGGCTGGACGGTAAAGGTCGACGGAAAAAAGGTGGATTACTACAAGGTGGCAGGCGCATTTATCGGTGTGGATATCGGTGCCGGTTCGCATACGGTTGAATTTTCCTATATGCCGCAGGGTATGCTTTTGGGCATTGCGATTTCCGTGATCTGCATGGTGTTACTGTTGGTTTCCCTGCAGGTGGAGAAGAAATTGGAGGTGCGGAGAATCGAGAAGGCGAACGCACGCGAAGAGAATGAAAAACCAGGCGAAAAACTTGCAGAAGAGGTCGAGACAGATATTGAAAATCTCGAAAATGTATAGTAAAATGTTGATAAATAGGGGGTGTTATGCACATGGAAAAACTAGCAAAATTAGGGTGGCAGAAACTAATCATCATTGCAGCGGCGCTGGATATCGTGCTCGGAATTATATTTGGTGCGATCTTTAAGGCGGTTCCGGCGGGAATCATCGTTGGCGTGCTGGCTGCGGCTGTCACGGGAGTGATTGTATTTGCGCTTGGTGGCGGCGTTGTGGCAGGCCACACAAAGGGTGACAAATACAAGAAGCTGTTCATGAATCTTCCGATCGGATTTGCACAGGCAAAGATCATCACAGATTCACTTGGGAACAGCATTGGGTACTGCATTCAGGAAGCAAATGAGCGGTTCGGAAGTTACTTCAATCTGGATGCATCTGATTATCAGGACAAGATTCTTGGTGAGAGTAAGATCGAAGTGTTACAGGATATTAACGCATGGTTTACTGCGTATAATACCTCTGGAACCAAAGAGGGCGACTTCATGGACGTGGAGATCACGATGGAGAAGCTTGGCAAGGTATTTAACACAGTTATGTACAAGTCTGAGGCTGACTATATCAACATGGTTGTTATTGATATTACAGACCAGAAGGAGACGGAGAACAAGCTGTCTGCAGCAATCGAAGATGCGAATGCAGCATATAAGACACAGGCAGAGTTCCTCGCGAACATGAGCCACGAGATTCGTACTCCGATCAACGGAATCCTTGGTATGCTGCAGCTTACGCTGATGGCAGATGATCTGCAGGCAGATTACCGCGATAACCTGCTCACTGCAAAGGGCTGTGCAGATAACCTGCTTCGCCTGATCAACGATATTCTTGATATCAGTAAGCTGGAAGCTGGTAAATATAATCTGAAGGAAGAGATCTTCGATGTGCGTGCAGCCATTGAGGAGACGGTAGCTGCACAGGTACCGACAGCGACAAACAAGGGACTTGCCCTTGACTGCACATTTGGTAACAATATTCCAAAGCTTGTAAAGGGCGATGGACAGAGAATCCAGCAGATTTTGAATTGTTTGCTTTCCAATGCATTAAAATTCACATCTGAGGGAAGTGTAAGAGTAAAGATTGCCGCAATTGATGCAGAAAAAGAGAATATCAACCTGCGTATCGCGGTTGCTGATACTGGTATCGGTATCTCGGAGAAGAACATGGATAAGCTGTTTATCCGGTTCTCACAGGTCGATGGTTCCGATACAAGAAAGTATGGCGGTTCCGGACTTGGTCTGGTTATCTCCAAGCAGATTGCAGAGCTGATGGGTGGTAACATCAGTGTGCAGAGTAAGGAAGGCATCGGTTCGACGTTCATTGCAGAGATTCCTCTGAAGGTTGTAAAGGCAGCCGAGGTGGAAGCAGCCAAGAACATGGAAGAAAAAGAAGATGCCGCAGTATTCTCGATCAATGCACACAGCAAGGCGCGTATCCTTGTTGCAGAGGATGAGCCGGTCAACCAGCAGGTTATCGGTAAGCTGCTCGGTATGGCAGGATTCTCTTATGATATTGCAGAGAATGGTGAGAAAGCAATTGAGCTGTTCAAGCAGAAGGAATACGATGCAGCGCTGTTCGATGTACAGATGCCGGTTATGGATGGTATCGCAGCAACACAGCAGATTCGTGAGATTGAGCAGAAGGAGCATAAGAAGCGCCTTCCGATCATTGCAGTTACAGCGAGAGCCATGTTTGGTGATAAGGAACGAATCTTAGAGAACAAGCTCGATGATTATATTGCGAAACCATATAATCTGAACACGGTAGTTGAGACACTCAACCGATATATTGATAAAAAAGAGGATTAACATTTAATTCACGAAAAATTAAACGATTTTTCATATATGTTGGTTGACTGGATATCTTTTTAGTGATACAATTTCGGTGGTTTTGGGTGGATAACTGCCCTGAATTAATAAAAAGCAAAGGAAGGAAATTTTAAGATGGCAAACATTGATTTAACTAAGTATGGAATTACCGGAACAACAGAAATCGTTCACAATCCTTCATATGAAGTTTTGTTTGAGGAAGAGACAAAGGCTTCAAACGAGGGTTATGAGGTTGGACAGAACACAGAATTAGATACAGTTAACGTTATGACAGGTGTATTTACAGGACGTTCTCCTAAAGATAAGTACATCGTTATGGATGAGAATTCTAAGGACACAGTATGGTGGACAACAGATGCTTACAAGAACGACAACCATCCTATGACAGAAGAGACATGGGCAGTTGTTAAGGATCTTGCTAAGAAGGAGCTTTGCAACAAGAAGCTTTATGTTGTAGATGCATTCTGTGGTGCAAACAAGGATACACGTATGGCAGTTCGTTTCATCGTTGAGGTTGCTTGGCAGGCTCACTTTGTAACAAACATGTTCATCAAGCCTTCAGAGGAAGAGCTGAAGGATTTCGAGCCGGATTTCGTTGTTTACAACGCATCTAAGGCTAAGGTTGAGAATTATGCAGAGCTTGGTCTTAACTCTGAGACATGTGTAGCATTCAACATCACATCTAAGGAGCAGGTTATCATCAATACATGGTACGGCGGAGAGATGAAGAAGGGTATGTTCTCTATGATGAACTACTACCTCCCACTTAAGGGTATCGCTTCAATGCACTGTTCTGCTAACTGCGATATGGAAGGTAAGCATACAGCTGTATTCTTCGGCCTTTCAGGTACAGGTAAGACAACACTTTCTACAGATCCTAAGAGACTTCTGATCGGTGATGATGAGCACGGTTGGGATGACAACGGTGTCTTCAACTTCGAGGGTGGATGTTATGCAAAGGTTATCGGACTTGATAAGGAGTCTGAGCCAGATATCTACAACGCAATCAGACGTGACGCTCTTCTTGAGAACGTGACAGTTGATGCAGCAGGTAAGATTGATTTCGACGATAAGAGCGTAACAGAGAATACTCGTGTTTCTTATCCAATTGATCATATTGAGAAGATTGCATCTAAGGTAAATGGCGTTTCCGCAGGTCCTGCTGCAGAGAACGTAATCTTCCTTTCAGCAGATGCATTTGGAGTACTTCCTCCAGTATCTATTCTGACACCAGAGCAGACAAAGTACTACTTCCTTTCAGGATTTACTGCGAAACTTGCTGGTACAGAGCGTGGTATCACAGAGCCTACACCTACATTCTCAGCTTGCTTCGGACAGGCATTCCTTGAGTTGCATCCTACAAAGTATGCAGAAGAGCTTGTTAAGAAGATGGAGAAGAGCGGAGCTAAGGCTTATCTCGTAAATACAGGATGGAACGGAACAGGCAAGCGTATCACAATCAAGGATACTCGTGGAATCATCGATGCAATCCTTTCAGGTGATATCAAGACAGCTCCTACAAAGAAGATTCCTATGTTCAACTTTGAGGTTCCAACAGAGCTTCCTGGTGTAGATCCAGCAATCCTTGATCCAAGAGACACATATGCTGATCCTACTGAGTGGGAGACAAAGGCTAAGGATCTTGCTGAGAGATTCCAGAAGAACTTCCAGAAGTACACAACAAACGATGCTGGTAAGGCATTGGTTGCTGCTGGTCCTAAGGCTGAGTAATTGAATCGCTTATAAATAAGGGTAACCCGCGTCTGATGACGCGGGTTATTTTTATCCCTGTCGTTGGGGAAGAATAGTCTGGCCTTGAGGATGTTACAGTTTTAGTATAAAATGCCATAGCTGCATACACTATACGACGTATTGCATTAAGAATCACGAAATGTTCTGATTAACAAGTTACGAGACGGACGCCACCGTTGCCGATTCGCCATCCATGGCTCAACGGCAACTTCCCTGAACATCGTGTTCAGGGATGGCTGTAAATCCACAGAACATTAAGTGATTCTAAAATGCAAACGTATGTATAGCGTATGCAGCTATGGCATTTTTCTACTAAAACTGTAATTCACTTTTATAAGACCAGACTATTCTTTCCCATACGATATTCGCCACGCCCGAAGCCGATAATATATCGAAAAACGAAACATTTGACAAGCGATAATGCATATGATATAGTCAAATAAATTCGAAAGGGGGTATTCCTGTGAACAGGGCAAAGCGGAAATATATGAAATTGTTGAAGGACTATTTTCCTTATGGAAGATCGTGCAGGAAGAAGTTTTTGGTATCAATTGCTGAGGACATAGATCATTTCGTTCAAGAGCGTGATCCATGCACTTATGACATGCTGGTGGATGAGTTTGGAAAACCGCAGGAAGTGATCTTGAATTATCAGAAGGAAATTGAAATATCAGATATACGGAATGTACGAAAAGCAATGGTGAAGCATGTTGGATTGGCAATAGGCGTGTGTTGTATATTGTTCGGAGCTGTTATATTTGCAACACCGAGTTTAAGAACCGAACGGAAAGACACCACTGGAGACAAGGTGGCAGATACAGAGGAAGAAGACTTTGACGAGGGCTATAGTGACTTGGAAAGAGAACTGCTTAGTCATAGTGGAAATTATTATGATGACTATGGAAATCAAGTGTTATCCGTGTGCGTAAGTAAAGATGGGGGAACAACATCTACTTCATATGTTATCCGGAATCAGTATAGTCATTAGAAAGAAAAAAGGAGATATGAGATGAAAAAATTTATTGTGTTATTTTGGGCTTTAGTTCTAGTGTTTATTAATGAAAATAATATATATGCAAAGCAAAGTACCGAAGCCATACAACAAACAGGAGTTTGCATTGATATAATAGATGAAAATATTGATGATATGGAATTCGCTGAAGATAGGATGGCTCGTGAGTATGCACGTCGATATACTCGGGATATAACAATCAGTCTAGGTAAAGAAGAAAATGTGGCAAAAATATCAGTGGTATTGACATATTCTTATACGGATTCCAGAGTAGTTATTTCGTCGTTTAGTTGTACGCCATCAATTTTAAAAAAGGGGAACAGCATATCTATTCATGACAAGAAGATTACGAATGGTAGTCCTGCGATGGCATCTGTAAGATATACAGTATCAAAACAAAGTAGAGCCTTCATAACATATTTTGCGGTTGGAATAAGTGGAGATGTGCGGGTACAGACGGTTCCTTTGAATTAAAAATATGTTGTTCACTGAAAGATGAATATATAAAGAGAATCGAAAGAAGAGATATATTAAAATATATTTCTTCTTTTTTCAATAAAGCAAGTGAATTCCTTGTTTTTTATAATTCAAAATGGTAAGCTTATAAAAGCAAGATGTGAGGCAGATATATGGAAAATAAAAATATGTTTTACCGTGGCTATGTGGAATTACTTGTGTTGAAATTCCTTTCGGAGAAGGATTGTTACGGTTATGAAATTGTAAAAAGTATAAAGCGTGCTTCGAAAGATAAGATCTCGTTGTCGGTGGGTACTTTGTATCCGACGTTATATAAGATGATTGATCAGAAGTACATTAGTGATTATAAGAAACAGACCGGTGAACGGATGGTGAAAGTCTATTATCATCTGGAGGACGCGGGGAGAGAACGATTGGAAGCATTGGTTTCTGAGTACCGGGAATTCTCGCAGGTTATGAATGAAATCTTGAATCTGAAATAGAATATGAATGGATAAACGTAGGATGTGTATAAAATGACATATGCATCCTACGTTATTTTTTGCCTTTAAACCCGCATAGTTCCTAACTTTTTCTAAATGTTCCAAACTTACGCTTTACATTTCCATAAAGCCTGTGCTATGGTGAATGTGTTGTCGAGAATCGTTGTTCTGGCGTAGTTCGGTAACAGTCGGAAATAATCTTACATATATTCATTTCATCTATGAAATTACCCGTTATTTATTTTTTAGTAACAACAGAATGATTGAGAAACAAACAGGAGTTTTTTGCTTGCAAAAAAGGAGGAGCGTATGGGAGAAGAAAAGAAATTAAACATCCGTATTGGACAGGTCAAGGATGTCAACAACCGGCAGGTATTCAGCAATCATGTACTTTGTGCGCAGTTTCTGCGCGACTATGCAGATCTGGACATCTTAAAGAATGTACAGCCGGAGGATATCGAGGATGTGACAGACAAGTATCAGGCGTACTTGGGAATCGAATTTGAGACGGATACCGTGAAGAAGATTCATTTGCCGGAAATGCAGAAAGATATGCCGCTTTATATGGTTTCCCTTATTGAACATAAAAGTGATGTCGATTATAATGTGTGTATGCAGTTGCTTCGGTACACGGTATGCATCTGGGATGATTATGCAAAGACGATGGAAAAGGCACATCCGGGAATTTCTAAGACGAAGGGGTTCCGGTATCCACCGGTGTTCCCGATTGTGTATTATGAGGGCACGGGAAAATGGACGGCTGCCATGCACGTAAAAGAGCGGGTATTTATGAATGAGATCTTTGCATCGTATATACCGGATTTTACATACCGGCTTGTGAATGTCCACCAGTATACAAACGAAGAGCTGCTGATTCATGAGGATGAAATGTCGCTTTTGATGATGATAAACCGTATTCAGACACCGCAGGATTTTTCAGATTTTCTCAGATCCAATCAGTATGAGATCCGCGAGATCACGGAGCGGGCGTCGGAGAATATCGTGCAGATCATTGTAAATTCGTTGTGGGCGTTATTTATGAAGATGCAGGTATCGGTTTCTGAAGCGACAGATTGTTTGAGAAAGATGATCGGAGGCGAGAGCATGGGAAACTGGTTTGAGAATATGGAGCCAATGAACATACAGGAAGAGCGGGCAAATACCAAGAGAGAACGAGAACGGGCGGATCAAGCAGAAGAGGAACGGGATCGAGCAGAAGAGAAGTTGAATAAGACGGAAGTAGAACGGGATAAAGCGGAAAAAACACTAATGGATCTAATGAAAAAAGTATATGGAACAAAAGAGAATGTAATAAAAAACCTTGTGGAATCTTGTGATAAAACAGAGGAAGAAGCAAAGCAGTTAATACAGAAGTATTGGTAAAAACAAAAAGCAGCTCTAAGAGCTGCTTTTGCTATATATGAAATTATAAATTATCCTTTACATACTGTTTGACAAGCTTCTCAATCAGATAGAACTGGGATGGACCTGCATCAAGCACAACCTTGTGGAAAGCCTGCTCGTCGAACTTGTTGCCAAGGGCGGATTCTGCATAGTCACGAAGCTCCTGGAAGGACTGCCAGCCCATCACATACATCTGGTAGTTGACTGGTTCGGCGATAACGTAATCCATGATGCTTTCGGCTCCATCAGAATTGAAACCATTGTCGGAGAGGTACTTCTGTGTTGCTTCCAGATCCCAGCCCTCATAGTTGACACCGATTTCGACACGGGCACTGACAAGCAGGTTCAACTCAGAGTTGATCCGTTCGAAATCTGCATAACTGTCATCCGGATAATCTTTGTACATATCGTAGCTCATCATCTCAACATAGGTAGCCCAGCCTTCGGTGTAGCCGTTAAAGTTAAGCAACGAGCGGATTGGTTCCGGGTTCGTGCTCAAGTAGTAGGTGAACTGATACATATGTCCGGGGATTCCTTCGTGCGCAAGGGTGGACCACAGATCACCGGCGCCGTCACTGCCCATATTCAGGTAGATGGAGTTTTCGTCGTAGGCATCAATTGGTGTTGTCACATAGAATGCCGGACTGACGATATCTTCTAAGGATTCATGGACATTTTCAATGGTGTAATGCACGTCAGGCATGGCAGGGAAGCGGTCGGCAAAAGCATCCTTAAAGTAGTTGATCGTCTCCAGCGGATCGTTATCCGCATATAAGCTGTCACTGGAATCGTTAAAGTACTGCTCATAAGCAGAATAGTTGGCAAGCGCGGTTGCCTGGTATTCATACATGACATCATCGATGGCATTGTCCAGCCAGTCGATAACTTCCTCTGGCGTTTTGTCAGTGCCAACCTTATCCTTTAACAGATATGCGTAATATTCTTTTCCGTGTTCAAACCCGGCAAGACCCAGATCGTTTTGTCCATCATCCTTGTGTGCATTAAAGAAGTTAATTACATTCTTGTAGCAAGGGATGACGGAATTGATAACCGTATCGTGATTCTGGGTAATGTAGTCCTGAATTTGTTCTTCACTCAAGCCCTCGACACCGCGAATCTTATCTTCAAAGGTTGCAATCAGAAGATTCTCTTCCGGAGTTGCAATGAATTCTTCACACTGGCGAACAACCTCGCTGGCGGAATGCTCGTTCATGAAAAGCCCTTTGTCAATCTTTGTCTGTTCAAAGTCCAGATATTTTCCATAATAATCGGATAACTGTCCAAGCAATGCCAGATAGTCCTGAACGTCCCCTTCGTTGTAGAATTTGTATTCCGACATGTTGATCGGCATGTTTGTCTGCAAGCCGCTTGTGTAGGCAAATGGTTCGTACAGATATGTGTAATCATAGGATTCCAGATTCAGATCCAGATAATCCTTGATAACATCATAGGTGTATTTCTGCGATCCGGTCAGGAGATCGTAGTCAAAGCTTTGCAGCTCTGTGATTTCATCTTCGGTTTCTTTTTTGTCACTTGCAATGGCGTCCTCGGAGATTTCCGCATCGCCAAAGGTTGCAGTTGGAACATCCAGATTGTAGTGGGCTGGATTGGCAACGGTATAGTGAAGCGTGACGGTATCGCTTGTGACGCTCTCCTTAAAGTTATCCATCAGGTAAGTATGAAACCGTTCCTGCTCGGCTTTTGCTTCTTCTCCAGTTGGATCAGGCAATGCATAGGCACAATCTTCCAGGGAGGAGGCATCGATCGGAGATGCTTCCGGCTCTGTATTTCCTGCGGCAATCGCGTCCTCCACAGAATTCTCTAAGGACGAAGATGCTGCCTTCCAGCTGCTGTTGCTGTCACCACATGCGGTCAGCATGACGGACATCGCACAGACAAGTGCGAGCGCAGTCGCCTTCTTGTAAAATTTTTTCCACATATAAATCTATAACCTCCGTTTTCCTGTATCTTATAGTATAGTATCTGCTTTAATTGGATAGACATACAAAATAATCATACTCGAAATAATCAAAATCTGCAATCATCCGATGCATATTTCACATAAAATGCACAGAAATACATCTGTCGAACGGACAGGAAAAATGGCTACATAAAGTATACGAAAGCAGGTTTCATGTAAGTATATTTATGTTAAGGTAAGAACGGGGAAAAATGTTTACAATTAAAGGAGAGATGGGAATTATGACAATCAAGGAAGCTGCAAAAAAACTGCATGTGGAAGCACATGTACTTCGATATTGGGAGGATGAATTAAAACTCGACATTAAGCGGAATGCGCAGGGACATCGGTATTATGATGATCGCGATATCCGGTTGTTTGAGAGCGTGAAAGCGATGAAGGAAGAGGGACTGATGCTCAAGGATATCCGAAATGCGATCATTCGTGCAAAACGTGCAAAATCTGAAGAGGATGCTTTGGATTCGACAGAAGAAAAAAATGAGGGGAATGCGCAGACCATCGATTGCGCAAAAACAGCACAGGAAGAAACAGACAACGAGGATAAACCATGCAAACCGGAAGCGAACATCAAGCGCACATCGTCGGTGGAACTCCGTCCCGTACATACCCGGATGGATGAGGATAAGGATTCGATGTTAGAACGTATGCAGAAGATGGTGGGGGATGAGGACAAGGTTGTTGACTTCAAACAGGCACAACTGCAAAGCGTGATGAACCGTGTGATCGCAACAGCCCTGCGCGAGAACAAGGATATTATCACGACATCCATTAAGGAGGAAGTGACCGCGGATGTGATGCGGCAGTTTGATGCGGTTATGCGGGAGAAAGATGAACGCGAGGAAGCACGGTATCGGAGACTGGACACGGTGCTGCGGGAAATCCAGCAGGCAAATGCAGAGGTAGCAGCAACGAAAACGAAAAAAGGAATCTTCAAAAAACACCGATAGGATTGAAAACTTTCTGTGTCCGCCGGTTGCAAAAAGATGGCAACTCTTGTATAATTCCTTTTAGTTATGTGTAAATATAGCTAAGATATAGGAACTATATCGGAAATGGACAGGAATTATGAAGTTAGAGATTTTATACGAGGATGCATATCTGCTTGCCTGCGTGAAGCCGTATGGTGTGTTGTCACAGGGCGACAAGGGCAACGATGAAGATATGATTACGAAAATCAAGCATTACCTGTATGACCAAGAGGAATCGGAGCAGGCGGAAGAGCCGTATGTAGCTGCGATTCACCGGCTGGATCGTCCCGTAGGGGGTGTGATGGTATTTGCAAAAACTCCAGAGGTAGCAGCGAAGCTTTCGGACATGCAGCAGGATGGTGAGATCGCGAAATATTATCAGGCGGTCATAACCGGAGAGCTTCCGGATTTTGAAGGCGAGATGGTAGACTATCTTCTGCGGGATGGAAAAACGAACACAACGAAAGTCGTGAAAAAAGGCGAAAAGGGTGCCAAGCGCGCAGAGCTATATTATGAGGTGCTCGATGTCATGGATACGGACGATGGAACGCTCAGTTATGTGTTGATTGAGCTTGTCACAGGCAGACATCATCAGATCCGGGCGCAGTTTGCGAGCCGGGGCTGTGGTATCTGGGGTGATACGAAATATAACCCGAAATTCGCGAAGACAAAACGTAAATATAAACAGATCGGTTTATTCTCCTCACGGATGGAATTTACACATCCCATCACCGGGGAAGAAATCGTGATCAAGAAGGAACCGGAGGGCGAGGCCTTCGAGGTGCTTGATTTAGATGAGTTTGAATAATATTAAGATAAGGAAACTCTCGTGTGACTGGATATACACAATCACGTGAAGGGATTCGGCAATTGTGAAAGAATATGTGGATAGCGGTATTCATACATACCAATTTGCAAGCAGACCATTGGAGCATGTCGGCACTTAACGAATTGTGCCAGTTTGCTGGTGCAATGAGTTTAGTACCGTTACATGTGGAAGTGAGCGAGAGCGCGTCTGCGGCAAATTGCGTATGATGAATACCGAGGTACAGAAATTGTATCACAATTGCCAAATCGGAAAAGAGGATATAGAAAGGAAAAGAGAAATGGCAAAGGACAAGAAATTAGTAGAGCATATTACAGCGATGGATGAGGATTTTGCACAGTGGTATACGGACGTTGTCCGTAAAGCAGAGCTGTGTGATTACACAAGCGTAAAGGGATGTATGGTTTTCAAACCGGCAGGCTACGCGATCTGGGAACTGATCCAGAAGAATCTCGATGAGCGTTTCAAGGCAACCGGCGTAGAGAATGTATACCTTCCAATGTTTATTCCGGAGAGCCTGCTTGAGAAGGAGAAGGATCATGTCGAAGGATTCGCACCGGAGGTTGCATGGGTAACACATGGCGGATTGAATGAACTGCAGGAGCGCCTGTGCGTCAGACCAACATCCGAGACATTATTCTGTGATTTTTATTCTAAGGAGATCGAGAGCTACCGTGATCTTCCAAAGGTATATAACCAGTGGTGCTCCGTTGTGCGTTGGGAGAAGGAGACAAGACCATTCCTTCGCTCGAGAGAGTTCCTGTGGCAGGAAGGCCATACCGCACATGCAACAGCAGAAGAGGCAGAGGCAAGAACGATCCAGATGCTGAATGTGTATGCGGATTTCTGCGAGGACGTGCTTGCAATTCCGGTTATCAAGGGACGTAAGACAGACAAAGAGAAATTCGCAGGTGCTGAGGCAACTTATACGATCGAGTCGCTGATGCACGATGGTAAGGCACTGCAGTCCGGAACGAGCCACAACTTTGGGGATGGATTTGCAAGAGCATTTGGCGTTCAGTATACAGATAAGGATAATAAGCTTCAGTATGTACATCAGACATCCTGGGGTATGACAACGAGAATGATCGGCGCTATCATCATGGTGCATGGTGATGACAGCGGACTGGTACTTCCTCCGAAGGTTGCTCCGACACAGATCATGATCGTTCCGATCATGCAGAAAAAAGAGGGCGTACTCGAGAAGGCAGAAGAGCTTCGCAGCGTGCTCGCATCCAACTTCCGTGTGAAAGTTGATGATTCCGATAAGAGTCCTGGATTCAAGTTCGCCGAGCAGGAAGTAAAGGGTATCCCACTTCGTGTTGAGGTTGGACCGAAGGATATCGAGGCAGGACAGGCAGTTGTTGTCCGCCGTGATACAAGAGAGAAGACCATCGTACCATTCGACAAGCTGTCAGAGACCTGTGAGGCATTGCTTGCACAGATGCATGATGATATGTATGCAAAGGCAAAGGCACATCGTGATGCGAATACACATGTCGCTACAAACTGGGATGAGTTCACAGATATTCTGGAGAAGAAGCAGGGATTCATCAAGGCTATGTGGTGTGGCGAGGAAGCCTGCGAGACAGCCATCAAGGACGAGACAGGTGCAACAACGAGATGTATCCCGTTTGCACAGGAGAAGCTTGGTGATGTATGTGTACATTGTGGCAAGCCTGCGAAACACATGGTTTATTTTGGAAAGGCATACTAAAAATAGAAATCAGAACATTTACCCTGCTGACATCAGCGGGGTAGTTGTTTATTTGGGTGAAATACATGAAAATAGAAATTCCGACAGGGGCGGCATATATTTTACAACAATTAAATAAGCATGGGTATGAGGCATATATTGTTGGCGGTTGCGTGCGGGACAGCCTGCTCGGCAAGCAGCCGAATGACTGGGATATCACGACCTCGGCGAAACCGGAGGAGGTCAAGGCAATTTTCCACCGCACGATCGATACGGGAATCCAGCATGGAACGGTGACGGTCTTAGTGGATCGCGAGATTTTGGACGATGGAAGTGGATCGCCTGCCAGTCATACCGATTATGCATTTGAGGTGACTACATACCGGGTGGATGGTGTTTATACCGACCACCGTCGTCCGGAATCCGTGTGCTTCACAGCGAGCCTGGAAGAGGATCTGAAACGACGGGATTTTACGATCAATGCAATGGCATATAACCCGGAGCAGGGTGTGATCGACATTTTCGGTGGACAGAAGGACCTGGAGAAAGGAATCATCCGCTGCGTGGGTGAGGCATCAGAACGGTTTGACGAGGATGCACTTCGTATCCTGCGTGCAGTCCGGTTTGCGGCACAGCTTGATTTTGTAATTGAGAATCAGACGCGGGAAGCGATGCGCGATCAGGCAAAGTTCCTGAAGGATATCAGTGCAGAACGGATCTGTACTGAGCTTACGAAGATGATCGTTTCGAAGCATCCGGAACGGCTGGAGGAAGCGTACGAGCTGGGACTCACCAATATATTTCTGCCGGAGTTCGACCGGATGATGCAGACGCCACAGAATAACCCGTATCATCTGTATGATGTCGGTCGTCATACGCTGCAGGTGATGCGGGCAGTATCAGCAACACCTGTCCTGCGTTATGCGGCGTTGCTCCATGATGTTGGAAAACCAGAATGTAAGACGACAGACGAAACAGGAGTCGATCATTTCTATGGACATCAGGAACTCTCTGCGAAGATGGCGCGCACGATTCTGCGTCGGTTAAAGCTTGATAACGATACGATCGATCAGGTTTGCAGACTGGTGAGAAATCACGATTATGGACTCTCCGGGGACGGACCGGGGATGAAGAGCTTCCGTCGGTTTGTGGCACAGCTTGGCGCGGAGCATTTCGCAGATTTTCTGGAGATCCGAAAGGGCGATATGGCAGGTCAGAGTGCGTATCATCTCGAACAGCGCAGACAGGTGATCGCGCATATGGAAGCGATGTATGCAGAGATCATAGAACAGAAGCAATGTTTGAAACTGTCGGAACTTGAAATCAGTGGAAAAGATCTCATCGCGATCGGTGTAAAACCGGGGCCGGATATGGGACGCATTTTGAAGGCACTGCTGGACCGGGTACTTGAAGAACCGGAATTGAATACAAGAGAACAATTATTGGCGATTGTAAAGGAATCGTATCTATAGATGCGGACGATCAATCGGAATGAATCCGCCCTTCCTGGCATACAATTAACAAGACTGATGTTGGGAGGGGATTTTTTGTGGCTGAAAAAATGTCGGAAGTATTCGAGATGTACGATGTGAGATTGGATCACATAGGACGGGGACGGGGAGCGATGCTGCTGCAGACGGACAAGGGGGTGCGCCAGATCCGGGCAACGACAGCCGGAGAAAAACGGCTGCAGGCAGAGTATGATTTTAAGGAGCATATGTATCTGGCAGGCTTTCCGCATATTGACCGGCTTGTGAAAAATGTGGAGGATGAACTGATTACATACGATCGTTATGGGAATCCGTTTGTGATGCGGATGTTTTTTGACGGTCGTGAGATGGGTGTCAGCAACAAAAATGAAATCATGCTTGCGGTTGATAATCTGGTTGCCCTGCATCGGGCTGGACGTACGGTCTGGCAGGAAGTTGATCGCGATATGCAGATCCGGGAGAAGAATGATGTCAAGCGTCGGAACCGGGAAATGAAGCGAGTACATAATTATATTGCGAAACAGAGTCCGAAACGGGAATTTGAATCTTTGTTTATGCAGGCATTTCCGTACTTTTATGAGCAGGGGCTGAACTGTGAACAGGCAGAGGCGGGGACGGCGGGCGAATCTGAACATATGGGATATTGTCATGGCACTTACAATCATCATAGTGTCCTTGTATGTGGGACAGCCGATGCGCGCTATATCGCAACGATTAATTTTGAAAAATATCATATCGGGAACCAGTTGCAGGATCTGTATTATTTCATTCGGAAAACCGTGGAAAAAAATGGATATGCGTTTGCACTGCTCACTGCGATCTTAGAACGGTACCAGCAGGGAATCCCATTGCAACAGATGGACGTTGCGTATATTTGTGGACTCTACCGGTATCCTGAAAAATTCTATAAGCTCTCAAATCAATATATGAATGGTTCGAAGACACGCATTTCTCCGAAAATGGTCGAGAAGTTGAACCGGATCATGGAAGAGGAAGAGAAGAAGCAGACGTTGCTTGAAAAATTATCTTCCTATAATATCTCGAAAAAATGAATATATAATCTTCACATTTGCAAAATAATCTTGTATAATACAGAAGTTAAGGTGGTTTTATGGATAAGCGGAAGATACAATATGGAATCGTTGTGTTGATGCTTGCGTTCGTGTTCATGGGCTGTGGGCAAAAAAAGAAGAATGATGTCAAGGTCTATGAGAACACGGAGGAAGTCACGGCAGATCATGAAGAGGCTTCCATGACGGCAATCATAACGAGCATGGACATGGAAAATAATCAGATGCATTTTGTATCGGTGCTGGATGGTACAGATATAACATTGCAGTATCATGGCGGTGTACGCGTGACAGATACGAAGGGCGCGGATATCGGCATTGACAATGTTGCCTGTGGAAATGTCGTGGATATCGTGTATTATATGGATACAGAGAAGCTGGTCAGTATCGCGAAGAATGCGAAGGTGAAGACATATACACAGATTAAGAAGTTCCTGTACCGGCAGGATGACCATACCGCTGTCTATAATGGAAATCGTTTCCCGGTATCGGATTATGCACAGGTATTTGATGGGGATCAGGCGCTTTCTCTCGTGGATGTAAACACAGAGGATGAGGTGACGCTGTCCTTGTGGAATGGCAATCTGGTGTCCGTGATCATTACGAAGGGGCACGGGTATGTCCGGCTGTTAAATCAGGGGACATATGTTGGCGGATTTGTAGAGATTGGAAAAGATGTGATTGTTCCAGTTACTGCAGATATGCTGGTAGCAGTCGGGGAAGGCGATTATACACTTCGTATCAGTAAAAATGGATATTCCGGAGAGAAGAGTATCCGTGTGACAAAGGATCGCGAGTTAAATGTAGATATCTCAGATATTGCAATTCCATCCGGAACGGTAACGTTTGCTGTGACGCCGGAGGATGCGAATGAAGTCATCAAGGTTGATGGAGAGGTGATCGCGAACCGGACGTATACCGGATTGTACGGCGATCATGAATTAAGCATTACAGCGGATGGCTATGACAGCTTCCGTGGAAGTTTTAAAATCACAGAGACGATGAAAACCTTGCGCGTAACCTTGCAGCAGGAAACGACCGAAGAGACAACGGAAGATACGACTGAGGCAACGACGCAGGAGGGACAGACAACTGCATCCGGGCAGACTACGACGCAGACGACTGCAACGACACAGGGATCACAGACGACCACTGCGACGACGCAGAGTGGGCAGACGACGGAGTCCGCGGAGCAGGGCAATAAAATTACGATTAAAAAACCGGAGGGTGTGGGCGTATATTTCGACGGCGATTATGTCGGAATCGCACCGGTGTCGATCAGGAAGACAGCGGGAACACATACGATCACGCTATACAAAGCCGGTTATTTGATAAAAAGTTATACAATACAAGCCGAAGATAACGGCAAAGACGATGAATATAGCTACGCGGATCTGATATCCGTGCTGGACTAAATAGTAGGAGGAACATCATGGACATGGATTACAAAAAGGTTTATGAAGAATGGCTGACAAACCCGTTTTTTGATGAAGCAACAAGACAGGAGCTGGCAGCAATCAAGGATGACGAGAAAGAAATCAAAGAGCGTTTCTATACGGATCTTGAATTCGGAACAGCTGGATTGCGCGGTATTATTGGCGCCGGTACGAACCGCATGAATAATTATATTGTTGCGAAGGCGACACAGGGACTTGCAAATTATATCAAACAGCGTAAGAAGCAGGCAAAGGGTGTTGCGATTGCCTATGATTCCAGACATTGTTCACCAGAGTTTGCAGATGTAGCAGCCTTGTGTCTGGCAGCAAACGGTATCAAGGCATATGTGTTTGAGTCTCTTCGTCCAACACCAGAGCTTTCTTTTGCAGTCCGTTACCTTGGTTGTGTGGCAGGGATTAACGTAACAGCCAGCCACAACCCACCAGAGTACAACGGATACAAGGTATATTGGGAGGATGGTGCACAGATTACACCTCCACATGATGCGGGTATCATGCGTGAGGTAAAGGCAATCTCTGTACAGGATGCCATTACAATGCCAAAGCAGGAAGCAATCCATGAAGGTTTGTATGAAGTCATCGGCAAGGAAATCGATGATGCATATATGGCAGAGCTGAAGAAGCTTGTACTGCATCAGGAGTGCATCGACAAATACGGAAAAGAATTAAAGATTGTATATACACCATTGCATGGAACGGGAAATATCCCAGCCAGAAGAATTCTGCGTGAACTTGGCTTTGAGAATGTATATGTTGTTCCAGAACAGGAATTGCCAGATGGTGATTTTCCGACTGTAAGCTATCCAAACCCGGAGGCAGCAGAAGCATTCGAGCTTGCACTTGCACTTGCAAAGCAGCATGACGCAGATCTCGTTCTCGCGACGGATCCGGATGCAGACCGTCTCGGTGTGTATGTAAAGGATAAGGATGGCGAGTATCACTGCCTGACCGGAAATATGTCAGGAAGTCTGCTTGCAGAATATGAGCTTAGCCAGATCAAGGCGACAAAGGGACTGCCTGCGGATGGCGCGCTGATCAAGTCTATCGTTACAACGAACCTTGTAAATGAGATGGCGAAGAGCTACGGCGTGAAGCTCGTAGAGGTTCTGACCGGATTCAAGTTCATTGGACAGAAGATGTTGGAGTTTGAGACAAAACATAATGGCACATATCTCTTCGGATTTGAGGAGAGCTACGGATGTCTGATCGGTACACATGCCAGAGATAAGGATGCGATCGTAGCAACGATGGCACTCTGTGAGGCAGCTGCATATTACCGTTCACAGGGCAAGACTTTGTGGGATGCCATGATCGATATTTATGAGAAGTATGGTTATCATGTAGATGCGATCCATACACTGACATTAAAGGGTATCGAAGGTCTGGAGAAGATTAAGAGTATCATGGATCAGTTAAAGTCTCATACACCAAAGGAGATTGCAGGCTTAGAAGTGCTCTGGGCACGTAATTACGACAACGATACAGCGACAAACATGAAGAATAAGGTGGTTGTTCCAACCGGACTTCCGAAGTCGAACGTTGTATATTACGAGCTCGAAGGTGGCGCTTGGCTTTGCGTCCGTCCATCTGGTACAGAGCCAAAGATCAAATTCTATTATGGCGTTATCGGTAGGGATTTCGATGATGCACAGAAGAAGTCAGAGGAATTTGGCGAAGCAGTCAACAAGATGATTGAATACATGATGTAAGAGTATGAAAGCGATTTCGGGAACCCGAAGGGTGAAGAAATCGCTTTTGTTATAGTGAAAGAAAATGAAGGGAAGATGACATGCTGCAACTGAAGAACATAGTAAAGGACTATGGAGAGGGCGATTCAAAGGTACAGGCATTAAAGGGAGTCAGTATTAATTTTCGGGCAAATGAATTTGTTTCGATTCTTGGACATTCCGGTTGTGGAAAGACAACACTCTTGAATATCGTGGGAGGGCTCGATCAGTACACCGATGGCGATTTGATAATCAAGGGAAAAACAACAAAGAAATACAAGGATAAGGACTGGGATACCTATCGGAACCATAGCGTTGGTTTTGTATTCCAGAGCTATAATCTGATCATGCACCAGACGGTGCTGCAGAATGTCGAGCTGGCATTGACCTTGTCGGGTGTCTCGAAGAGCGAGCGCAGACGCCGGGCGAAGGAAGTGCTCGAGAAGGTTGGACTCGGTAGCCAGATCCATAAAAAGCCAAATCAGATGTCCGGTGGACAGATGCAGCGTGTGGCAATCGCGCGTGCACTGATCAATGATCCGGAGATTCTGCTTGCGGATGAACCGACCGGTGCACTTGATACAGAGACAAGCGTGCAGATTATGGATCTTCTGAAGGAGATTGCAAAAGACCGTCTCGTTATTATGGTTACCCATAACCCGGAGCTTGCAGAGCAGTACAGTACACGAATTGTTAAGCTGTTGGATGGTGAGATTACAGATGATAGCATGCCGTATTCCGATGAGGAAGCAGCGAAGGAAACGTATGAGGAATTAAGCAAGAAGGACTTAAAGCATAAGCGGATGTCGTATTTTACAGCGCTGAATCTGTCCTTTAACAACCTGCTTACAAAGAAGGGACGAACCCTGCTTACCGCATTTGCAGGCAGTATCGGTATCATCGGAATCGCGCTGATCTTATCGTTGTCCGATGGATTCCGGAATTATATCAAGAGCGTGGAGGAAGATACTCTTTCTACCTACCCGCTGGAGATCACGGATGAGTCCATTGACATGTCCGCAATGATGGGAATTATGCTCGGCACCGAGATGAAGAGTGAAGAAGAGCATGATATGGACAAGGTGTATTCAAACAACTTTGTCGGTAATTATATGAAGAATATGCTTGGTGAAGTCAAGGTTAACGACATGGTATCCTTCAAGGATTATATCGAGGAAGGTGACGGTCAGAAGATGAAGGACTACACCAGCGATATCATGTACACCTATGGCATTACGATTAACGCTTACAAAAGTGATGTAGAGAAAGAAGTCTATCAGGTCAATCCAAGTACCGTCTTTGACAGTATCGGATTTGGTTCGATGTCAGAGATGGATAACCTGGGTATGACAGGGACGCAGAGTACGACGAATGTCTGGTCCGAGATGATCAGCAATCAGGAGCTGCTCGAGAACCAGTATGATGTTGTAGCCGGACGCTGGCCGGAGAATTATGATGAAGTCGTGATGGTCGTGACGAAGGATAACGAGATCAGCGATTATGAGTTGTATTCGCTTGGCATCCGGGATGTCAGCGAGATGCAGGAGATGATGCGTGCGGCATTGAAGGGTGAGACGAAGACGTATCCAAACACCTCGTACACCTATGATGACCTGCTGAGCCTCACCTATAAGGTAATTCCATCTTCCGATTTTTACGAATACGATGATTCAGAGAAATGTTATGTGGATAAGAGCGATGATGCTGATTACCTGAAAGATAAGATCAAAAATGGTCTGGATATCAAGGTGGTTGGTATCGTCCGCCCGAATGAGGATGCAACAGTACATTCGATCACAACAACGATTGGTTATACGCATGCACTGGTGGAGAAGTTGATGGATCTGTCGAGAGACAGCGAAGTTGGCAAGGCGCAGCTGGATGATCCAGATAAGAATGTATTTACCGGCTATGAATTTGGTGCAGATCTGAACGAGGAGGCGCAGAAGGAAGCTGAGCAGCAGGCACAGGATGCAATGAGTGAGATGGGAATCGCAGACATGACAGAGGATCAGCTGTATGAATATATGGCGAGCCTTCCGGCAGATCAGTTGAAGCAGTTTATGCAGACGATGACGGAACAGACGCAGAGTGTGTCAAACAGCATGTCGCTGTCCGATCTGAAATCCGCTGAGAATGCGACCTATGATGACAACCTTGTCACACTTGGTATCGCTTATGAGAATGATCCGAAGGTCATCCGCATCTATCCGATCGATTTTGAGTCGAAGGAAAAGATCATCGACGTGATCGAAGAATATAACGATATGGTGAAAGCAAACGGCGAAGAGGAGAAGGAAATCTCTTACACAGATATGGTAGGAACGATGATGTCTTCCATCAGTACGATTATCAATGCGATTTCGTATGTGCTGATGGCGTTCGTGGCAATCTCGCTCGTGGTAAGCTCGATCATGATTGGTATCATCACATATATTTCCGTATTGGAGCGGACGAAGGAGATTGGTGTGCTGCGAAGCATCGGTGCATCGAAGAAGGATATCTCGCGTGTATTTAACGCGGAGACGATTATCATTGGTTTCGTGGCAGGTTTGATCGGTATTGGAGTTACCGTGCTCCTGAACATCCCAATCAATGCAGTCATTCACCATTTTGCAGGACTAACCGGCGTTGCGAAGCTTCCGGTTACAGGTGGTGCGCTCTTGGTTGTCATCAGCGTTGTGCTGACGATGATCGGTGGACTGATTCCGTCGCGTGTAGCATCAAAGAAGGATCCAGTGGAAGCATTGCGGAGTGAGTAAATAGTTATTCGAAAAGACGTGTTACAGGAGGATTTCGAATATGAGAACATTTGAAGATATAAAGATTGCGGTTGCAGGAACCGGCTACGTCGGATTGTCACTTGCAACCCTGTTGTCTCAGAAGCATACGGTGACAGCGGTGGATATCGTGCCTGAGAAGGTGGAGAAGATCAATCATAAGATTTCTCCGATTCAGGACGATTATATTGAGAAGTATCTGGCAGAGAAGGAGTTGCATCTGACAGCAACCTTAGATGGAGGGACAGCATACCGCGATGCGGATTTTGTCATCATTGCTGCGCCGACAAACTACGACAGTCAGAAGAACTTCTTCGATACCACAGCGGTGGAAGCCGTGATTGAACTTGTGCTGAAGGTGAATCCGGAAGCATTTATGGTAATCAAATCGACGATCCCGGTTGGTTATACGGAGTCAGTAAGAAAGAAATATCAGACAAGCCGGATTCTGTTTTCTCCGGAATTTCTGCGGGAGTCCAAGGCGCTGTATGACAATTTGTATCCAAGCCGTATTATTATTGGTACAGATAAGTCGGATGCAGAAGTAGATGCGGCGGCGCATACTTTTGCACGGTTGTTGCAGGAGGGCGCAGAAAAGGAAAATATTGATACGCTGTTTATGGGATTTACGGAAGCAGAAGCGGTCAAGCTTTTTGCAAACACCTATCTCGCCCTACGTGTATCCTATTTCAATGAGTTAGATACTTATGCAGAGATGAAAGGGCTGGATACCCAGGCAATTATTGATGGTGTGTGCCTGGATCCGAGAATCGGAACACACTACAACAATCCGAGCTTCGGTTATGGTGGGTACTGCCTGCCAAAGGATACGAAGCAGCTGCTTGCGAATTATGACAGTGTGCCACAGAATATGATGACGGCGATTGTGGAGAGTAACCGGACGCGGAAAGATTTTATTGCGGGTCGCGTGCTTGAAAAAGCCGGTTATTACAGCTATGGCGCGAACAATGAATGGAATGCTGAAAGTGAGAAAAAAGTTACGATTGGTGTCTATCGACTCACGATGAAATCAAATTCGGATAATTTCCGTCAGAGTTCGATTCAAGGCGTGATGAAACGTGTGAAGGCGAAGGGGGCGAGTGTAATCGTATATGAGCCGACACTGCCGGATGGAACGACATTTTTTGGCTCCAAGATCGTAAATGATCTGGTAGAGTTTAAGAAACAGAGTGATGCAATTCTTGCAAACCGTTATAGCGCAGAGCTGGACGATGTGCAGGAAAAGGTATATACAAGAGATATATTTCGAAGAGATTAAAGGCTAAGAGGAGGATAAACATGAAAAAGTATGATTATTTAGTGGTAGGTGCCGGACTTTACGGTGCGGTGTTTGCACAGCAGGCAAAGGAAAAAGGGAAAAAGGTGCTTGTGATTGACAAGCGTCCGCATATTGCCGGAAATGTGTACACAGAGGATGTAGAGGGTATCCATGTACACAAATATGGTGCGCATATCTTCCACACGAACAACAAAGAGGTATGGGATTATATTACGAAGTTTGCAGAGTTCAACCGGTTCACGAATTCACCGGTTGCAAATTACAAAGGCGAGCTTTACAGCCTGCCGTTTAACATGTACACATTTAATAAAATGTGGGGTGTGGTAACGCCAGAAGAGGCAGCGGAAAAGATCGAAGAGCAGAAAAAGGCAGCTGGTATCACGGAGCCTAAGAATCTGGAAGAGCAGGCAATCAGTCTGGTTGGAACAGATATCTATGAGAAGCTGGTAAAAGGCTATACGGAAAAACAGTGGGGACGCCCATGTACAGAGCTTCCTGCGTTTATCATCAAGCGTCTGCCAGTCCGTCTGACATTTGACAACAATTATTTCAATGCGCTGTATCAGGGTATTCCGATGGGCGGCTACACGAAGATGGTGGAGAACCTTCTGGCTGGTATTGAAGTAAAGGTTTCTACCGATTATTTTGCAAACAAAGCAGAGTATGATGCGATGGCAGAGAAGGTTGTCTATACAGGTGCCATTGATGCTTATTTTGATTATAAGCTTGGCGCGCTTGAATATCGTTCCGTGCGGTTTGAGACAGAACTTTTAGACAGGCCAAACTTCCAGGGAAATGCGGCAGTGAACTACACAGATGCTGAGACACCTTGGACACGTATCATCGAACATAAATGGTTCGAGTTTGGCAAGGATGATGCAGGCAATGATCTGCCAAAGACCGTTGTTTCACGCGAATACTCTTCTGAGTGGAAGGTGGGCGATGAGCCATATTATCCGGTAAATGATGAGAAAAATGGCGCGCTGTATCAGCAGTACAAGGAGCTTGGCGAGCAGGAGGAGCATGTGATCTTCGGCGGACGTCTTGGCGAGTACAAGTATTATGATATGGATGCAGTAATCGCATCTGCACTTGCAATGAGTGAGAAAGAGCTGGGCAAATAACAGCAATACGATAACAATCAAAAAGAGCAGTTGGAAACAGATATGTGTTCCAGCTGCTCTTTTGGTTTCTGTGAATTTGTTTTGCGAAAACTCAAAAGTGTTATCGTAACAGTTCCAGAATTGTATTTACCATCAGGTCGTTCTGCATCGGATTCATGATTGAGAATCGTACAAAATGCGAATCCAGGCCGTGAAAATTCTCGCAGTTCCGAAGGACAATGCCCTTCAGATTGCAATGTGCCAGCAGGGATTTTGCAGTGACATCCTCTTTTAGAATCTGCATCAGCGCGAAGTTTGCACTCGGTTTGAACAACCGCAGATTCTTGTTTGTATTCATTGCTGCGTAGATCAGGTTGCGCTCGGTAAAGATGCGGGAGTGCGATTCGTGGATGTAGGCGGTATCCTCCAGCATAGCAGTACAGGCAGCTGCGGTCAGACAGGAAATGCTGTTTGGTGTGGCGGTCATATTGATGATCGTCATGTTTGTTTCGTTGTTCATGATCGCATAAGCAAGTCGCAGTCCTGGTACAGAGAAGAATTTGGATACGCTGCGCAAAATAATCAGGTTATCATAGGTATTTACCAGAGAGATCGCAGTGTTACGCTCATAGTTCTCTGTAAATTCAATGTACATTTCGTCGAGTAAAAGTGCGATGCCAAGCTCCTTGCATGCGGCTGCAAGTTTCTCGATATCTGCTTTTGATATAAGCTGGGAGGTTGGATTGTTTGGATTTCCGAGGATCACAATATCGTATGTATCCGATAAGTGTGCAATAAAATCATCCATATCCAGATGGTAATCCTGATTGATGTCCAGCTCATAGAAGTCTGTTTCGCAACCATACACGGATAATACATGTTCATAATCCGTGGCTGATGGGATCGGCAGTAAAGCCTTCTTTGGTGCAAGAAGTGCAACAAAGAGACGCAGCAGATCAGAGCTGCCGCTGCCAAGCACCAAATGCTCTGGCGCACAGCAGGCATAAGAAGCGATGGCGTTCCGTAAAGGGTCGTAGTATGTGTCAGGATAGCGACCGACCGCGCTGATATTTTCCATGATCGCGCGTGTCACGCTGTCCGGGACACCGAGTGGATTGCAATTTATGTCATATCGCACAGTCTCATACTGTTCGATGCGAAGTGGTCCGTTGCTCATAGTTTCCTCCTAATAATTAGAAAACAAACCATTTATATCCCTGTCTTGAAAAAAGAAAGGGGGTTTGTTATAATGTGATATGTGTTAAAAGGGGATAGTGGGTGAACTATACCCTCATATCGATAATTATACCTATTAAATAGACGAATGACAAGTAGGTTTTCATTACGAAGCCGAGAAATAAAGGAGATACCATGAAGGCGATAGTAGAACATTACGCAAAGGGCGAATTTCAGGTAGACCGGCCTGAGGTAGCGATATCAGAAAAGTTTTTAAAACTGAATATAGAATCGGGAACTTTGTACGAAGGTGTCTTCACGGTGAACAGCACGAATGACCACGTCATCAAAGCGATGGTGTATGATAGCCGCTATATGCTGCGGTTCAACCAGCATACATTTATTGCGAAGAATTTTGATGTCGGATTCACATTCGATGCAACCTGTTTGGAAGCAGGTAAAAATTACAAAGGACATATCAGTGTCATTACGGACGGCGGAGAATTTAAGATTCTGTATGATATTGACATCACGACACCATATGTAAAATACGGAGATCAGAAGATCGATGATCTTTTCAAATTTGCGACACTCGCTGAGAGCAACTGGGCAGAGGCGGCGCGTGTATTTGTGCGCGATGATTTTAAGCGTACATTTATCAACCGCGATCCGGTGATCAAGCAGATCTACAACAGTCTGATGGAAAGCCAGTCGGTCAATCAGGCTTTGGAGGAATTCCTCGTCTATGTACACAAGAAACGTGCGCTGACATTGTCAGTATCCAAGGTGAAGATCAATCTGGAGTTCCCGGAGGAGCTTTCCAAGATTTCGATTAACATCAGCAAAAACACATGGGGCTACAGCAGTTCAACGGTACGCTCCACCGAGGATTTCATTATTCCAGCGAGAAAGGTGATTACAAGTGCCGATTTTTATGGCAATCTGTATGCTTTGAATGTACTGATTTCACCGGAGAATATTCCGGACGGCGTGACATCCGGCAGAATCATTATCGAGAATGTCTACCAGACAATCGAGATTGAGATTAACCTGTCCAAGCCGACAGAAAAAGAGATAAAAGTGTCCAAACCGGGCAGCAAAACACATCTGATTAAGTCGAATCAGGTGCGCTTGATTACGACATATATGGATTACCGCATGGGCAGAATCCAGCTTCGGGAATACATTAGCACGACCTTATTTGCATTTAACAATCTGGCACGCTATGTACCAGAGGAAGATCTGTACCGTCTGGGAACAATGCATATGAACATTATGCAGGGAGAGACAGAGAAGGTAGAACAAGAATTCCTGCGTATCGAGGCGGATGTCGATAACTCTGGAATGAACAACAAGCAGAGTTGTTATTATGCATATCTGAAGGCGATGGTTGGCAAGGACCGCCGTGCGACCGAACAGGCAAAGGAACTGATTCGCAGAAGCTACCACACAGAGGATGACAAGATCTTCTATTTCTGGTTGCTGCTGTTTGTGGATGATACTTATAATAACGATCAGACCGCTTTGTATCGGGAAGTTAAAAACCTGTATGAGCAGGGATACAACAGCCCGCTTATGTACATGGAGCTTTGCGAAGTCTTAAACAACAACCCGTTGCTGCTGAAGCATATTACAGATCTTGAGGTTACAACGATCCGATGGGGATTGCGCCACCAGTATCTGTCGGACGAAGTAATCGAGGCGTTTATCCAGCTTGCGGCATCATTCCGTCAGTTTGATGCGAAGATTTTCGAGATCATGGATAGCATTTACTCCAAGAAAAAGAGTGACGAGGTGCTGTCAAGTATCTGCTCGATGCTGATCAGCGCAGGAAAACTGGATAACAAGTACCATCGGTTCTACCGGGATGCAGTGGAACGCAACCTGAAATTTATCGGGCTGAATGAGTGCTTTGTCAAGAGTATGAATTTCTCCAGATATGATTTGATACCGCAGTCGGTATTGATGTATCTGAATTATAAGAATACACTTTCCGAAAAAGAGCTTGCGTACTTGTATGCGAACGTAATTTACAACAAGTCCCAGCACATGAAGGTGTACCACGAATATGCGACAACGATGCAGGATTTCATGGAGAATATGATTATCAGCGGCAAGGTCAGCGATGATCTGACTGTGCTTTATGATGAGTTCTTGGAGCCAGAGACGGTCAGTCCGCTTTATGCGAGCAAGCTGATCAACATTATCTTCCGTCGGAAGCTTGTCTGCTTTAACAAGGGCGTGCGTGCCGTGATCGTGACGCATCAGGAGTTAGAGGAAGTACAGCGCGTACCGATCGTAAACGGCGAAGCATATGTGGAGATTCTGTCGAACACGGCTTCCATTATCTTCGAGGATAGCGCGGGAAACCGGTATGCGGGATCTATTCCGTATCGACTGGAACGTATTGTAGATGAAAATGCATATATGGATATCTGCTGTAAATACAGTCCGCGGGATTACCGGGTGCTGCTGCATAACTATGAGCAGCTTGGTGATTTCACATTCAAGAAGGCAATCGAGGTCAATGCCGCACGAGATATTGTTAACTGTGATGAGATCTCCTATGATTACAAGCAGCAGGCATATCTGAATATTATTGAATATTACCATGAGAATCTGGATAACGAGGTGCTTACAAAGTATCTCGAAAAATTGGATATCGAATACTTAAATCACGCAAATGCACGTGTGATGATCGCTTACATGGTCGATATGAACATGTTCGACAAGGCATTTCAGGCGGTGAAGCTGTATGGCTTCGATGAGATCGACAGTGAAGAGTTGTATCGTCTGGCGGATTATGGTGTGGAGGACAGCAATGGCTTCTTAAATGAGGATCTGCTTTCCATCTGTATCCATCTGTACAAATCTGGTAAGGTCAATGAGCGGATTTTGGTATATATCATCAACCATTATAAGGGTGACTTGGAAGAATTGGCAGGTATTTTTAAGACGGTGCGTAACCGTGTCAGAGATATTTCCCTGCTGGCAGAAAATACATTGGCACAGATGATGTTCGCGATGGGAAATGTCGAGTACATCTACGATATCTTTACCGCGTATTATGCAGGCAGAAACCGTGGACTGGTCGTAAAGGCGTTCCTGCGGTTTGCATGCTATAACTATCTAATCAAAGATGCACAGATTCCAAGTGGTGTCTTTGACTGTCTGTATCAGGAGATTCAGAAGGGCAATATCGAGGATGAGATTTCCCGTATGTCCATGCTGCATCACTTCTCGAAGCTGGATCGTTATACGGGCGAGCAGAAGACGTGGATCAAGGATGCGGTTGGCAAGTTTATGGATGCAGGCAAGCTGCTTCCGTTCTACAAGAGCTTCCAGTCCTTTATCAAGCTGCCACAGGATGTCATGCTCAAGACCTATCTGATCTACAAGAGCGAGCCGGGCAAACAGGTAACAGTGAAGTACGCATTTGATACTGGTTCCAGACAGAATCTGATCTACAAGACAGAGCTTCTGGATGAGATGATTCCGGGCATGTATGTGAAGGAATATGTCGTGTTCCACGGCGAGCGCCTTGTCTATGAAATCTCGGATGATAAGCAGGGTACTTCTTATGTGGTAGAGAGTGAATCGCTGAAGTCCAAAGCGTTTAACCGCAAAGACCGGAACCGCTTTGAGATTATCAACAGCATGCTTGTCAATCAGGAAATGCGGGAAGATAATGAACTGTTAGAGACATTGGATGTTTACCTGAATACGGTACATCTGTTTGAAGAGAATTTGAGTATATTGTAATATCGCGGGGAAACCTGTGGATTGCAATGCATAGAAATAGATATAAGTACGAAAGGAAAAAGACATGTCAGAGGCGTATTATATAGGCATGGATCTGTGTTCGGATTCCACGCAGATTAGTTTTTATAACGACATCTCGCGCGAGCCGGAGACAGTCAACCAATTAAATAACAAAGAAACATATATGATGCCAAACATCCTTTTCTTCGGCTTAGAGACCGGAGAGTGGTATGTTGGCTCCGAAGCTTCCGAGGCACGTTTCAAGGAGCAGGGTATCGTGTTGGATGAGCTGTTTCAGAATGCGCGCAGTGAGGAGACTGTTGAGGTGCATAATACGCGTTACAGTTATCGCAAGCTGTTTTTAATGATGCTTAAAATGCATGTCGATTCTTTCCTGTATCGTTATGAGGGCGCGACGGTAAAGAAGCTTGTCATTACGATTCCAGAATATAACAAGGATCTGTTCCGTGTACTTTCAACGTTTTACAAGGAGCTTGGTGTCGAGAAGGAGCAGGTGGAGATCACGAGCCATCTTGACAGTGGTCTGTATTACATTTTTAATCAGGATGAAAGCCTGCGCACAAACAGTGTGGGATTGTTTGATTACAATACGGATGGCCTGCATTATTACAGAATTGATATCTCGCATGGACACGAACTGAACACGATCAGTGTCACACATGAGGACTATTCTGAGAATTTCAATCTGGCAGCCTTCGGCGGTGACAATATCCTGATGGATATTACATTTGCAAAGATTGTGGCAAATGAGACAAAGAAAACATACATTTCGGCCATTTATCTGACCGGACTCGGATTCTCCGAGAAATGGCTGAACAAATCACGCGAGCTTCTGACGCAGGGCAGACGTGTATTTGCCGGACAGAATATCTATACCAAGGGTGCCTGCTACAAGGCAGTCGGCGGTGAATATGGCGAATTTTATAAGAAGTATTTTGTAGAGACAAAGGAGAATGTGATCTTTGATGTCGGAATCTCTTCGGAGGACGAGGAGGATCGGTTTATTCCGATCGCCTTGGGCGGCAGACAGTGGTACAACATCCACGGAAAGATCAGTATTATATTGGATGATACAGAGTCCCTGACTTTGGTATACCGGAACCGGAAGACCGGAGAAGAAGAGCGGGAAGTCGTGAAGCTGCACGGAATCCCGAAACGTCCGAACAAGACGTCTAAGTTCTCCGTGGAGGTGGAATTTGAGAATCCACATCATGGCGCATTTATCATTAAGGATGTTGGATTTGGAAAATTATTCCCGACCACGAACAAGATTTATCGTAAGGAGTTTGATGTTTAATGTCAAAAATTATCTTATGTACAAGAAAAGAAGCATCGCATCCGTTCATCTTTCTGAATACGAAGGTGGAGATCAACACCTACGAGGAGCTGTGCTTTTATATCTACAATAATACCGTGCTGATCTCGAAGTCTTCTCTGTCTGAGAAGCTGTTTGACTGGATTCGGGATGAGCTGGATATGCCGGAGCTTGCAGCGAAGCTGGTAGCACTTTCGAACAAGGCGACATTTGCACAGGATCTGCTGGTTGAAATTTTAAATGCCGGGGATTACTATACACCGGACGAGATTGCAACTTATGTGGAAGCATGGCAGAAATATCGTCGGCTGACATCAAGTCAGCGTAAGAAATTAAAGGCAGACAGCTATCTTGGCTACCGCAGATACATCAAGGCGGCATCGATTTACGATGAGATTCTGGACAACCAGCAGGATATCACAGACAAGGTATTTCTTGGAAATGTCTATCACAACCGAGGTGTGGCAGCAGCCAACAACATGGATGTGGAAGATGCAAAAAGCTATTTCATGAAAGCGTATGAATTAAATGGCAACGAGGAGAGTCTGCGCAGTTACCTAATCGTATTTTCGGCAGGGAACGATGCGACGACACTGAAGCAGGAAATGCGGAAGTTTGACCTCGATGAAGATAATTTTGAGAATTTGATGATTGAGATCGGAGATTCGAATGAGGATGTCCGGGAGATGACAATCTTCTCTATGTTACAACGTGCGGTATACAACCGTATGAATAAGGACATGATCGATTACGACAAGCGAATGGATATTATACTTGGACAATTGAAGGATGAATTCAGAGAGCAGGCGATTTGATGGGAATGTTTCAGAAGATCAAGGCATACTTGAATGAAGATGATGCCGAATATGACGCCTTGATTGAAGAACAGGAACGCATGCGGGAAGAACGCAGAAAGCGCAGGAATCAGTCGAGGGCAGAACGAAATAAGGAAAAGGCGAAGCGGGCCGCGGAAAAAGCGGTGCTGAAAGAACGTGTTGATCCGGAGATCCGGCGGGAAGTCAAAGAGACGGTATCGTCGAATCGAGAGCGAAAGACCGTTGGCGATTTCTGTGAACAGTTAGTCGATACGAAATATCACATGGAGGATATGAAGCAGGAGTACAAACTCGTGACGGATTATCTCGTTGATATTCAGCGAATCGAGGAACTGCCAGTGAATCTTGCAGTAGATATCATAGATACGGCGAAGGAGATTGAACGTCTTGACGGCAACCGTAGTAAATATCAGCAGTCAGAGAATCTGCTTACAACAGAGCAGTATCGTACGATGCAGCGGCTGGAGGATGACATTCCGGATACGATCAAAAACTTAAATGATATGGAGATGCGGGATTCTATGCTGAAAAACGACATGGGATATCTCGAGGGAGAAAAAGAAGATCTGAAATATGCACGTGTGGAGGATACCGACAATGCATACCGGATTCGAAGCGTTTTGATCGTGGTGCTGGTGTTATTCCTTTTGATTAGCATTACCTTGTTTGCGGTGGCGCTGCTTGCGAAGAAGGATGTGACATTGCCAGCGGCAATCGAAGGAACGATTGCGGTGATCTGCTTTGCCGTGTGTTATATCCAGTATGCAAATATCAACCGGCGCGTACAGGAAAACGACGCAAAGCTTCAAAGGGCAATCTCGTTACTGAATAAAGTCAAAGCAAAATATGTCAATAATACAAATACATTAGATTATATCTATGAAAAATACGACGTCAATTCCGGGAAGGAACTGATGTACCGCTGGGATCTGTACAACCAGATGCAGCGCGATGCAAAGAAATATTCACAGGCAAGCGAGAGCTATTATCTTGCGTGTGACAGGCTGGTAAAACAGCTTTCTGATGTTGGCGTGACCGATCCGATGGTCTGGAAGAATCAGACAAATGCACTGATCGACCGGCGGGAGATGGTTGAGATTAAGCATGGCTTGAATGTACGGCGGCAGAAGATCCGCGAGAAGATGGCAAGCTGTGAGAAGATCCGGCAGAATGCCACGGCGGCGTTAAAAGCAAGTATTGCAGCGAATCCGGGCATTGAAAGCTATATCCGGGAGTTGCTTGCGACCTACAATCTGGAATTGTAATTCCGGATTGCAGATACAAAACAAGAGAAGTTTGATTGTGTATTTTTATACACGACATCATTCATATATGGAGGAAGAAAGACATGGCTAAGGAATTAGAGAAGAACTACAACCCGGCGGAGATTGAACCGCGTCTGTATGAAAAATGGGTTGCAAACAAATATTTTCACGCGGAGGTAGACCGGAGCAAAAAACCGTTCACCATCGTGATGCCGCCACCAAACATTACCGGACAGTTGCATATGGGACATGCACTCGATAATACGATGCAGGATATCCTGATCCGTTTCAAGCGTATGCAGGGTTACAATGCACTGTGGCAGCCGGGAACCGACCATGCGGCCATCGCGACAGAGGTGAAGGTTATCGAGGCTTTGAAGAAGGAAGGCATCGACAAGGAAGACCTTGGACGTGAGAAGTTCTTAGAGCGTGTCTGGGACTGGCGTAGAGAGTACGGCGGCAAGATCGTCAACCAGTTGAAGAAGATGGGTTCATCCGCAGACTGGGATCGTGAGCGTTTCACGATGGATGAAGGAAATAACAAGGCAGTTACAGAGGTATTCTGTAAGCTGTATGAAAAAGGATATATGTACCGAGGTTCCCGTATCGTAAACTGGTGTCCGGTTTGTCAGACATCCATTTCCGATGCAGAGGTTGTACATGAGGAGCAGGATGGCTTCTTCTGGCACATCAATTATCCGGTTGTTGGCGAGGAAGGAAGATTCGTAGAGATCGCAACCACACGTCCGGAGACATTGCTCGGTGATACAGCCGTTGCAGTAAATCCAGAGGACGAGCGATACAAGGATATCGTTGGCAAGATGCTGAAGCTGCCACTCACGGACCGTGAGATTCCGGTGATTGCCGATGAGTATGTAGATAAAGATTTTGGAACCGGCTGTGTAAAGATCACACCGGCACACGATCCGAACGATTTCGAGGTTGGAAAGCGTCATAATCTCGAAGAGATCAATATTATGAATGATGATGCTACGATCAACAAGCTTGGCGGCAAGTATGCAGGCATGGATCGTTATGAGGCAAGAAAGGCAATGGTTGCTGATCTTGATGCACTCGGACTTCTCGTGAAGGTTGTACCACACAAGCATATGGTTGGTACGCATGACCGTTGTAAGACAACGGTAGAGCCACTTGTAAAGCCACAGTGGTTCGTCAAGATGAGCGAGATGGCAAAGCCGGCGAAGGAAGCAGTTGTAAGCGGCAAGCTGAAGCTGATTCCGGAGCGTATGGACAAGACCTATTACAACTGGCTGGATAATATCCGTGACTGGTGTGTATCCAGACAGCTCTGGTGGGGACATCGTATCCCGGCATATTACTGTCAGGACTGTGGGGAGACGATCGTATCGAAGGAGACCGTGTGCACTTGTCCAAAATGTGGAAGCAACAATGTAAAGCAGGACGAGGATACACTGGATACATGGTTCTCCTCTGCACTCTGGCCATTCTCTACACTTGGCTGGCCGGACAAGACGGAAGATCTGGACTACTTCTTCCCGACCGATGTACTTGTAACTGGATACGATATTATCTTCTTCTGGGTAATCCGTATGGTATTCTCATCGATCGAGCAGACAGGCAAGCTTCCGTTCCACACGGTACTCTTCCACGGTCTGGTCAGAGACGATCAGGGACGTAAGATGAGTAAGTCCCTTGGAAATGGTATCGATCCATTGGAGGTTATCGACAAGTATGGTGCCGATGCGCTCCGATTCACACTGATTACCGGAAATGCACCGGGTAACGACATGCGTTTCTACTGGGAGAGAGTTGAAGCAAGCCGTAACTTTGCAAATAAGATCTGGAACGCATCCAGATTTATCATGATGAATATTGAGAAGGCAGATATCACAGGTATTGATGCTGCCATGACCGCTGATGTCGATGCAGCGATGAAGCAGTACGGCTTCACACTTGCGGACAAGTGGATTTTGTCGAAGATGAATGATCTCGTTCAGGAGGTCACAGACAATATGGAAAAATTTGAGCTTGGTATCGCAGTATCAAAGCTGTACGATTTCCTGTGGGAGGAGTTCTGTGACTGGTATATCGAGATGGTAAAACCAAGACTCTGGGATGACGCAGACGAGACAAAGGCAGCAGCACTCTGGACATTGAAGACGGTCCTTACAACTGGTCTGAAGCTGTTGCATCCATATATGCCATTTGTAACAGAGGAGATCTTCTGTACACTGACCGACGAGGAATCTATCATGATCTCCAAGTGGCCGGAATATGACAAGGCATTTGATTTCAAGGCAGATGAGGCTGCTGTGGATAAGATCAAGGAAGCCGTACGTGGCATTCGTAATGTGCGTACAGAGATGAACGTTGCACCGAGCAGAAAGGCAAGTGTCTATGTTGTATCGCCGAAGGAAGACATTCGTGCAATCTTTACGGCAAGTAAGAATTTCTTCGCTATGCTTGGCTATGCAAACGAGGTACATGTACAGGCAGATAAGAGTGGAATCGCAGATGATGCGGTATCGGTTGTGATCCATGATGCAGCGATCTACATTCCATTTGCAGAGCTTGTGGATATCGAGAAGGAAATTGAGCGTCTGACGAAGGAACAGACAAAGTTAGAGGCAGAGATCAAGCGTGCATCCGGTATGCTTGCAAATCCAAAGTTTGTAGATAAGGCACCTGCAGCAAAGGTTGAGGAAGAACGTGCAAAGCTGCAAAAGTATACAGAGACATTGGAGCAGGTAAAGGAAAGACTTGCGAATATCGCAAAATAGTCACTGGGAGAGGCTGTTTGAAACGGCAACAGGTGAGAATCGATGAATAACGAAAAGATCTTAAAAAAGAAAATACAACAATATCTGCTGATGCCATTGGCACTGACTGTGCTTCTGGTTGGCATGGTGATCGTGCTGTATGTACATGACAAAAAGAGCGGTGCGATTGCCGCTGCGGCAGTTTTTATCTTCGTTGTATGTGAGATTATATTTTTCATTGTAATGAAGGCGGCGATCATGCCGGTTGTCTTCCGGTTTGCGCTGGAACAGGGGCAGATTCAGAAGGAGCTTTTGAAAGAGCTGGATATTCCGTATGCGCTGCTGGATACGGATGGTAAGATTCTGTGGGGCAATGCAAAGTTTATCGAAGAGATTGGCGTTGGATCCAAGAAGCGGATTCGGAAAAACATTTCGGCATTCTTCCCGGCGGTGGATGCGGAGGCGTTATCGTCCGAGGAAATGCAGATGGATCTGGAATATAACGACCGTGTCTATCGGGCATTGTTGCGCCGTATCGATTTTTCCGAGGCGTTAGTGGATTCGGATGAGGATGCGATGGTCGATCATCAGGCAGATGCCATGATTACTTTGTATTTGTATGATGAAACAGAGCTTCGGATCTACAAGAAGGAAAATGAAGACCAGAAGCTTGTCGCAGGACTGTTGTATATTGATAATTACGATGAGGTTATGGAGAATACAGAGGAGGTTCGTCATTCGCTGGTGGAAGCACTGGTTGACCGACGAATCAACATGTATCTTTCCACGATCGACGCGATTGGAAAGAAGCTGGAGAAGGACAAATATTTCTTCGTATTCCGGCAGCAGTATCTGCCACAGCTTCGTGAGACAAAGTTTGCGATTCTGGACGAGGTAAAGAGTATCAATGTCGGAAACGAGATTCCAGTTACGTTAAGTATCGGTGTCGGTGCTGGAACAGACAGCTTTGCGCAGGCGTATGAGCGGGCGCGTACCGCAATCGGACTGGCACTTGGACGAGGCGGCGATCAGGCAGTTGTTAAATATGGTGATAAGACGACGTATTTTGGTGGAAAGAGTGCAGGAACTGAGAAGTCCGCAACCGTTAAGGCGCGTGTTAAGGCACAGGCGTTCCAGGAGCTTCTGACAAGTAAAGACAGTGTTATTATCATGGCACACAAACGACCGGATGCGGATGCGTTTGGTTCGGCAGTGGGCGTGTATCGTCTGGTTAAGACGTTAAATAAAAAGGCATATATCGTAGTGAATGAGGTGACCTCAGCCATCCGCCCGATCATCAGCGGATTTATGGGGAACAGCGTTTACGGCGATGATATGATCATCAACAGTGAACAAGCAATCAGCCGGGTAACTCCGAACACGCTGGTTGTCGTAACGGATGTGAATAAACCAAGCATGACCGAGTGTGAGGAGCTGCTCAGTCTGGCAAAGTCTATCGTGGTATTTGATCACCATAGACAATCGGACGAGGTGATCGAGAATGCAACACTTTCGTATATCGAGCCATATGCAAGCTCTGCATGTGAGATGATTGCGGAGATCCTGCAGTATATCGAGGGCAAGGTAAAGCTTCGTCCAATCGAGGCGGATGCCATGTATGCTGGTATCGTGATTGATACAGATAATTTTCTGACCAAGACGGGTGTGCGTACATTTGATGCAGCATCGTATCTGCGCCGGAGTGGTGCGGATGTTGTTCGTGTCAGAAAGATGTTCCGAAGTGATATGTACACGTATCGCCAGTTGGCAGAGGGCGTCATCAATTCGGAGATTTATATGGAGCATTTTGCGATTTCCACGGTTGATCCGAAGGAATCCGATGCACCGACGGTGGTTGCGGCGAAGGTTGCGAACGACCTGCTCAACATCGAAGGAATCCGTGCATCATTTGTTACGACAGAGAAGGATGGCACGGTTTATATGAGTGCACGGTCGGTCGACGATGTGAACGTACAGATTATTATGGAAAAAATGGGTGGCGGTGGACATGCAAATATCGCCGGAGCCCAGTTTACAAATAGTACAAATGAATTGGTATTGATCCAGTTAAAGACCCTTCTGGATGAGATGTATCGGGAAGGCGATATTTAGGAATTAAGGAGGAACCAGACATGAAAGTTATTTTATTGCAGGACGTAAAAAGCCTTGGAAAAAAAGATCAGATTGTAGAAGTATCCGATGGATATGCAAGAAATATGCTGCTTCCAAAGAAGCTTGGTATGGAAGCAACCTCAAAGAACCTGAATGATTTGAAGCTGAAGAAGGCACATGAGGATAAGGTTGCCGCAGAGGTGCTGGCAGATGCACAGGCACTTGCTGCACAGATTGAGAAGGAGAGCATCACGCTTTCCATCAAGATGGGTGAAAACGGAAGAACCTTTGGTTCCATTTCTTCCAAGGAAATTGCAGAGGCAATCAAGTCGCAGCTTGGACATGACATCGACAAAAAGAAGATTGTTATGAAGGATGCCATCAAGGCACCGGGCACACGTACGGTTGGAATCAAGCTGCATACAAAGGTAACCGCAGATCTTACCGTGAAGATTGAGGAAGCTTAATTTTATGGATGAAAATACGATAAGACGTGTACAACCGCATAATGAAAAGGCGGAGCAGGGAATCGTGGGAACAATGCTTGTAAACCGGGATGCGATTTCTGATCTGGTGGATATGCTGACAGGAGAAGATTTCTACAATAAGCAGTACGGAATTCTCTTCGATAACATGGTTGAACTGTACTCTGAGGGCGCAAGTGTTGATCCGATCACGCTGGTAGAACGGCTGCGGATGAAGGATATCCCGGAAGAAGTGGCAAACACAGTGACGCTGGCACAGTTAGTGCAGTCAGCGCCGTTATATGCTCCGGTGAAGGACTATGCGAAGATTGTCAAGGATAAGGCGGCACTCCGACAGCTGATCAAGCTTTGTGAGAATACCGAGAAGGATGGATACCAGTCACAGGAACCGGTTGAAGTCATTATGGAGCGCGCAGAACAGAGTATCTTCAAGCTCGTGCAGAACCGAAACGGCTCCGAGGATACAGTGCCGATCCGCGAGATTGTGATGAATGTCATTCGTGAGATGGAGGAAGCGGCAAGAAACGATGGTAAGGTTACCGGTGTTCCGACGGGATTCCGGGATTTGGACAATATGCTGACTGGTATGCATGCCGGAGAACTTTTGCTTGTAGCAGCCAGACCTGCGATGGGTAAGACGGCATTTGTCTTAAATATTGCGCATCATCTGGCGGTTATGAAACATATTCCGGTTGGATTCTTCTCATTGGAGATGAGTAAGGAACAGCTGGCAAGCCGTATTCTGGCGGTAGATGCAATGGTTGATTCCAAGAGTATGAAGGTCGGCGATCTGTCGGATGATGACTGGGATAAGGTCATCGAAAGTACAGAGGCAGTTGCTAATTCGCCGTTATACATAGAGGAAAATTCATCGGTTACAATCTCAGAGCTTCGTTCAATCGCAAGAAAATGGAAGCAGAATTATGGAGTGCAGGTTATCATGATCGACTACCTGCAGTTGATGAGCCCAAGCCGTGCCGTGGAGAGCCGGCAGCAGTTTATCGCGGAGGTTTCCCGTGCATTGAAGAACTTGGCGAAGGAACTGAAGATTCCAATTATTGCATTGTCGCAGCTTTCCCGTGCGGTAGATGCAAGACCGGACCACAAGCCAGTGCTTTCGGATTTGCGAGAGTCTGGATCTATCGAACAGGATGCCGATGTGGTTATGTTTATTTATCGAGACGAATATTACAATCCGGAGACAACGACAAAACCGCAGACCGCGGAGATCATCATTGCCAAGCAGCGTAGTGGTGAGACGGGCAGCGTCGATCTTCGTTGGATTGGAAAATATACGAAGTTCGCAGATCCGGAGAAGCATTATAAAGGGTAATCTGTGGCGAGAAGCAGGGAGGCAAAAAACAGATGGGGAATCGATATAAGAGAATGGTAACACTTGGCATGATCAGTTTCACGGCGCTTCTGGCGTGGGGATACTGCATGCTTGCATATCGTTCACAGGCAGTCTATGTTGCGATAATCTCGCTTGTATTGGTGGGAAGTATCTATGCGTTGCTTCTGTCCTTTGTCGACATCAAAGTGGCGAAAGAACAGGCAATGCAGGAATATGTGACAAAGACCTTGCAGGAATATACGAAAAAAGAGGATACGGAGATCCTCAACGATATGGAACGTCTGGCAAAGGCGTCCTATGTCCAGCAGAGAAAGACAAACACCTATCTGTCTGCGCAGGCAGAGCAGTTGGATGAGGCGTTGAAAAAGACGATCAAGATTCTGATCAATTATGATCGGAAGAAGGAACAGGAAACAGCACAGCAGGCGGAGCAGATGCAGAAGGAACTGGAAATGCAGGCAGCATTGCAGGCACAGAAGGAGCCGGATCATACTGCACTGGTGCTGGAGGAGTTTGGCAAGCTGGCAGGCGATGTACAGGCAGTGGTTGCCCAGTTACAGCAGGTGACAGCCCAGCTTACTGCATTGCGTGAAGCAGTGGACGCCATCGAGATGCCGAGGTATGTGGAGGCAGCACCGGTAGAGACAGCATCGACAGCCGTTACCACGGATGTGCAAAAAAAAGTGCCGGAAGATGAGCAGCCGGAAGTGGTAACGAATGTTGAGAATACGACTGAGACGGATGTACCAGAGTCACAGATCCCCGGTGGAATTGAGAATGATACAGCTGATGAGGCAGAACTAGAAATCGCAGATGATTCTCTGACTCAGACAGATGATACACCAGCAGAGGTAGAGGCAGCATCAACAGAAGAACCAGAAACGGTTGCAGAAGAGGCTGCACCAACAGAAGAAACAGAGCCTGCATTTAATACGGAGGACTTCTTCTCGCAGTTTGGCGGTAGTGCCGATAAGGAATTAAAGGAAGAGGCAGAATTCAAGGAAGAAGCAGCCAATACAGGTATGTTAGATCAGAGTATGATCGATGCTCTGCTTGGCAATCTGCAGGCAGATAAACCGGCAGAGGATGTGAAGAATGCAGATGTGATCCCGTTTCCACAACAGGGACAGACAGATCTGTCCACAGAGGAAGCACATGCGGAGGAAGTTGCAGAGGCAGTGCACGAAGTAGAGCAGGATATCACAGATACAACGATGAATATGGATGCAGAACCAGCACCGACAATGCCAGTGGACGACAATCCAAACCGGACACTGTCGCCAGAGGAGATTGCGGCGTTATTTGCATCTATGCAGTAAAGAATAGAGAATGAATCATTGCAAAAGTATCAGGGGTGGGTACTTTTGCAATTCTTTTATAGGAGGAAGTTACATGGAGAGAACAAAAGCGATCGTCAAATTCTTTTCGCAGGAACCAATTGAGAATGTGATGGTGATGATGAAATACATGCCGGAACGCGTGATTTTTCTCGGACACAAAGATAATATGATTACGAAGCAGATCCGGGATATCGAGCAGTTTCGTGACCACAAATATCCAGATGTGGAATTGGAATTTATTGAGGTACCAAAGGATGATCTCGATAACATTATAGGAACTCTGGCGGGCATTATCCGGGAATATCCGGGGATTCGGTTTGCTCTGACCGGTGGTAGTGAGATGCTTCTGATCGCGCTTGGGTGTATTTCCGCAAGAATGGAAGTCAGCAAGCTGCGTATCGATCCATTTACCGGAAAGGAAATTGATGTCCGTGGTTCGAAGGTGATCACGTCCGATTATCATTTTAATATCAGTATCGCGGAGGATATCATGCTGCATGGCGGTCTGCTCACGAAGGAGACGGGAAGTATCTCCGAGTGGAAATTTACCGATCAGTTCCGGGAGGATATCCGGATTATGTGGGATCTGTGCCGTAGATACCGTGGAGATTGGAACAAACATTGTGGAGTCATTGACGAACTTCGCAAGAACACACCGAACCAGCGGGAAGGTTGGAGTGAGTTATACATCAATCAGCTTGGCGATGCCATCCGTCTGCTGCGGGATCTGTATGAGATTGGCATGCTCAAGGATTACGAAGAACACGGGAAAAAAGTGATGTTTCGGTTCAAGAATAATCAGATCAAGAAGATTATCGCAAAGGCAGGAAACATGCTGGAGCTGCATGTCTATGAGGTAGCGACGCGGGAAGGTTACCTGTTCTCGGATGCGGTGATCGGTGCGCATATTGACTGGGATGGTGAGGTGCATGACACGATGAATCCCGGCTATGATACGATGAACGAGATCGATGTGATCTTGATGAAGCAGGTGTGTCCGATCTTTATCTCCTGCAAGAGTGGTAAGGCAGGTGGAAATGCGCTGCATGAGTTAGAGACCGTATCACGAAAATTCGGTGGCAAATATGCCAGAAAGGCACTTGTTTTAGCACGTGCCTGTGATAACACGACTGGCACGATGTTCTTCAAGCAGCGAGCAAGGGATATGCATATCTGGATCATCGATGATGTATTTCGGATGAGTGATGAGCAGCTGCTCAATAAATTGAAGAGGATATAAAGATAATAAAAGGGGCGTTTTATAACGCCCCTTTTTGCATTCTGCATAATACACTAATCTATATTAAAATTACATCTTCAACAGATTATCATTATCAAAATAATCAATCTTCATAGAGCGGCGGACATCTTCAAGTGTTTTGCCTGCCGTCTCTCTGGCTTTCTTGCTGCCAGCCTTCAGGATATCATAAACATCTGGAAGCTTCTGCTCCCACATCTTACGACGCTCACGGATTGGAGCAAGCTCTGCCTGAAGTACATTGTTCAGGAACTTCTTCACCTTCACATCGCCAAGACCACCACGTGTGTAATGCTCCTTCAGCTCGTCCATACCAGAATATTCTGGAAGGAATTCTGCGAAATACTCAGGCTTGCTGAATGCATCGAGGTAGATAAATACCGGGTTACCTTCCACCTGCCCCGGATCTTCAACACGCAGATGGTTCGGATCGGTGAACATCGACATAACCTTCTTCTTGATATCCTCCGGCTCCTCTGCAAGATAGATGCAGTTGCCAAGAGACTTACTCATCTTCGCCTTACCGTCGATGCCAGGCAGACGCAAACATGCGCTGTTTTCCGGAAGTACGATCTTCGGATCGGTCAGTGTCTCGCCGTATACTGTATTGAATTTGTGTACGATTTCCTTACACTGCTCGATCATTGGCATCTGATCCTCGCCAACCGGTACGTGGGTTGCACGGAATGCTGTGATATCGGCTGCCTGACTGATTGGGTAGCAGAAGAAACCAACCGGGATGCTTGCCTCAAAGTTACGCATCTGGATCTCTGCCTTTACAGTCGGGTTACGCTGCACACGGGAAACGGTAACGAGGTTCATATAATAGAATGTAAGCTCGGTCAGTTCCGGAATCATAGACTGGATGAAGATCGTTGCCTTCTCCGGATCAAGTCCGCATGCGAGGTAATCGAGTGCAACCTGCATGATGTTCTGACGTACCTTCTCTGGGTGCTCTGCGTTATCTGTGAGTGCCTGTGCGTCCGCGATCATGATGTAGATCTCATCATAGACACCAGAATTCTGAAGTTTCACACGCTCTTTCAAAGAGCCTACATAATGTCCAACATGCAAACGTCCTGTCGGACGATCGCCAGTTAAAATAATCTGTTTCATAGTAGAAGTCCTCTCTTATAAAATATCACACCTTATAGAATACTCATTTTACGTTGGAAGGTCAAGCAAAATTGCGAAAAAGGAGCAGGAATCTTACTTGTCTGCCACATATAAAACAGGTATAATAAAAAAAGAATGTGTACGGATAAACAAATGATGCGAATGACAGGGGGTAGCAATGGCAACCATCAGTTTATGTATGATCGTGAAAAATGAAGAGCAGGTTCTGGCGCGGTGTCTGGACAGTGTCGCTGACCTGATGGACGAGATCATCATTGTGGATACAGGTTCCACCGACCGCACGAAGGAGGTCGCGGCACGCTATACCGATCAGATCTATGATTTTACGTGGATTGGCGATTTCTCGGCGGCGCGGAATTTCTCATTCTCCAAGGCGACGATGGAATACATCTATGCGCCGGATGCGGACGAGGTGCTTGATGCGGAGAACCGGGCGCGTTTCCTTGATCTGAAGAACTGTCTGCTTCCGGAGATTGAGATCGTGCAGATGTGGTACGTCACAGAAGCGTTCAATACAGTTATGAATGTGAAACGGGAGCTTCGCCCGAAGCTCTTTAAGCGTCTTCGGACGTTTACGTGGATTGACCCGGTGCATGAGACGGTGCGGTTAGATCCGGTTGTGTTCGACAGCGAGATCGAGATCTTACACAAGCCATTGTCTGTCCATGGCAGCCGGGATTTTGAGATCTGTGAGCGGATCTATGCAAGGGATGGTGCGTTGTCGCCGAAGCTACGGAAGATGTATGCGAAGGAACTGCTAAAATGTGGTGAGCTGCCGGATTTTGAGCGGGCAGAGGATTTCTTCACGATGGAATGGGAGAAAGATCCGATGGCGGAAGCGGGCAGAGAGGCAGCCTGCGTGCTGGCACATCTGGCAAGACTGCAGGGGAACGGCGCGGAGCTTATGAAATACGCACTCCGGGATATGCTTGATACGCCGTGTGCGGAGATCTGCTATGAGCTTGGCTGTTATTATAAAGATAGCATGGATTATGATGAGGCAATCGTCTGGTATCAGAATGCCGTTTCCGAGACGGAATGTATTCTGGATGTAGAGGCCGGCGGAAAGAAGAGTCTGGAGGGGTTGGTTGCCTGCTACGAGGCTTTGCTTGCGCAGGCGGAAAAAGCAGAATTACAGACATCATCGGAACAGCAAAAGCAGTCCATAGAAATATATGAACAGCAGCTTGCGGTGTACCGGGAGGCACTGGCAGACTGGCAGCTACCGGAAGAATGACAGGGGTGAAATTATGTCAGATGGAATGATTATTTTGATTGTGATAGCTGTATTTGTGGTTTTATCGTTGATAGCAACGATTGCGAATATAAAGGCGAAACCACCGAAACCAATCGAAAAAGGAAACTTGAATAGACCGTCTCATTACATGTACAAGACAGAGACAACATTGGATGATAAGATTGCGCATTTGTTTATACCGGAACCATTGCGTGTAGATCCGCCTCCGATGGTGGTGGATGTGGCTATGGATCTGGTTGAACAGCAGGAGCGGGAAGAACTGGCAGAAGAACGGAGACAAAAACAGATTACAGAATCCATTTTGGCACAGAACAAACGTGATTACCGTCAGGATGTGAAGTCTGGAAGAATCTGAATCTGTCCAAAATGCAGGAAGAAAAATGAAAAATACGTCACAACCTGTACCTGTGGAACGCCGAAGCCAGCAAAATAAGAAAAGATAAAAAAAGCGAGTATGCCAAATGCATACCCGCTTTTTCTGTGCGATCGTCTGTATAATATATAATACATTATGCCTGAATGATCGTATTGATGATTCCGACAGTATCTGCAAAGATCTGCTTCATCTGCGCCAGATGGTTGCGCCCCCATCTCGGTAATATGATAATAGACACGCTTGGACTTCGGTGTTTTCTGTACCGTCTCCATTGTAACATCGCCCTGCTCTTTCAACCGTCCAAGTACGGGATACATAGACGCTTCCATAAGGGAGAACTGTCCATTGCTGCGCTTTTTAATTTCCTGTGCCAACTGGTAGCCGTACATCGGTTCCTCGCATAACAGCGAGAGAAGGATGATTTCTACAGAGGCTCGTTTGAGGTTTGTAATAATCGTCTGCATATTCGTCCTGCCTTATTCCTGAATTGCCCGCGATTCAACGACCACAGGTTCGTGGATTACAACGGTGTAACGTGATTTGATCAGGTCTATGAGAACATCTTGATTCTTCTCACATGTCTCTCGTCGTTAGAAAATGGTGTATCCACGAATTTGTCCACGATCATAAGTGCAAGACCAGGTCCGATTGTACGTGCGCCCATGCAGAGTACATTGGCGTTGTTGTGCTCGCGGGTTGCCTGTGCAGAGAAACAGTCACTGCAGAGTGCGGCGCGGACACCTTCGACCTTATTTGCAACCATGCTCATACCGATACCGGTACCGCAGATGAGAATACCCAGATCCTGCTTGCCAGCAGCGATCGCCTCTGCAACAGCCTTTCCATAGATTGGGTAGTCACAGGATGCTGTGCTGTCACAGCCGTAATCTGTCACTTCAAATCCGCGATCCTTCAAATGCTTGATAACCTCCAGCTTGAGTTCATATCCGCCGTGGTCACTTCCAATTGCGATTGTCATATCTTAAATCCTCCTGTAATTTTATGAAATACATGCAAACCATATATAAATATAAGAATGTACATAATTACGAATTCTACGCAGACGCGCTTCCGCTCAGCTCATCACGCAGCGGTACTAAATTCGCGACAAAATCAGTCGCTCATTAAGTGCCGGCGTGCTTCGATGGTCTGCTTTAGAATTGTAATTATGTACATCATACATTAATGTGGTTTGCATGTATGATATCTACACGGTGATGACTCTGTGTCCTGCCGCCTTTAACAGCCGGTTCATAATGGCACCACCGAGTTCGTTCTGGTCAAATGCTTCGCTGTACATATATTCCATCTGTTCACTGTCGCATTCACGTAGGGCGGCATAAAGCCGTGCGGAAATCGTCTGTCCCTTGCTACCCTCGCCGACGATCAGTACATGCGAATAGTTCTTATATAAGGATGCATGCTCCTTGGTTGTGAGAATCGCAACCTTGTAGCCCTGTGCTTCCTTTTCATTTACAAGTGCCTTGATTTTCTCCGCTACGCGCAATGTTTCCGCTTCGGTCGCGTTGTAGGAGACCTTGACACCGGAATGCAGACTTGCCCGGTTTGCCGATTCGTCTGCGACAGCTTCCACGATACTGAGTGTTCCGTGTGGCGCATAGTGTGTATATTTCATGCCGGGTGCTTTCGGACGAAGATTCGGGTCCGGCTCGATAATAGCTGGATCGATCGTCACGTCGCCGACGATCTCGGAGAGCATCGTCTTCGTGATAAAGCCCGGTCGAAGAATCGTTGGGATCGTGCCTGTCATATCGACGATCGTCGATTCAATTCCGATTCCGACGGCACCACCATCTAATATCATCTCGATGCGGCCGTCCATGTCCTCCCATACATGCTGTGCGGTCGTTGGTGATGGTCTGCCGGAAGTGTTTGCAGATGGGGCCGCGATGGAGACACCGCTTGTGCGGATCAGCTCCTGTGCGATCGGGTGGGATGGCATCCGGATCGCAACGGTCGGCAGTCCGCCGGTCGTTCCGTCCGGGACGATGGCAAGCTTCGGAAAGATGATCGTCAGTGGACCAGGCCAGAAAGCTTCCATCAGCATGTGCGCTTTCTTCACCATGTCCGGGTGTGTCCGGTTCATCGTCTCGAGATCTGCCAGCTTCTCTACCGCATCGGTATCTGCGATGTGGACGATCAGCGGATTGTCGCTTGGCCGTCCCTTGGCAGCGTAGATCTTTGCGGCTGCATCTGCATTTAATGCGTCAGCACCTAATCCATAGACTGTCTCGGTCGGAAATGCGACCAAGCCGCCGTCCTGCAGGATTTTCGATGCCTCTGCAATTGCTTCTTTGTTATTTCCATTTAATAGTTTCGTTTCCATGCCGCTATTTTACATCAATCGTTAGGGAATGACAACCTTTTCGCGAAAAATACAATTCTGAAATACTGTTTAATTCGGTCGTGAATTTATAATCTAGTGCAACAGGTAAAACTTGTAAACACAATAGTGTGACAGGGAAAACCTGTTGCACTATTTTTTGTGGGAGGAAAAATATATGGAAATTATTGTAAAGGTTGGGAAGTCTGATGAACCTGAGTTCTGGAGCCAAGATTTTTCGGAATCGTTGTTATCTTCTGTTGAAGCTGCTTTGCTTGCTTTAAAGCAAAAAAAGACTGATTTACAAAAATCCTTGTTTAGATTGATGGATTCTAAAGGTTCTTTTATTTGTTTTGGAAATGAACATGGATATGTGGAACAATTATCTTTCTTTACTCGGCTTTCGGGTGAGGTTTCGGATGCATACAGTGATTTGTCGCAGCTTTATTTACTTCTTGGTAGGGGTTTGAGTGATGAAATCAATATGGAACGTGTCGGAAATTAAGTTGACCGATGGCATGAGAAAAAGCATAGATAGCTACTGGCGTGCAAAGGATGAATTGCAACGTCAATATGCTATGGCTGGTCTTATGCATCATATAAAAATATATCTCAGTGACTTAGAAGAACAGGAAAGGAAAGGTGTTGAAAATGGCGGAAGCTAAACAGGAAGTAAAGAAGTTAAAGGGTACGCTTAAGGCGGAACGGCTGATCTGTGTACAGATTGACAAGCGCGAAATGGATGAAGCTGGGAACTACTTTTATTATGTCGGATTTACGACAGGAAAGCAGATTCTTATGCTAACGGCTGGTAAAATTGCCGACACTTTGGAACTTATGAAGCCCTATAACTTAGGTTTGGAGTTCATCGACAAAAAGCTTAAGATCGTTGATGTTGAGCCTGTTGTCGTAAACTAATACATATTAGGAGGTAACGTAAATATGATGTCTGTGATGATGCAGGCTACTACGGAAGCTGTCCAGAAAGGAGCAGGTATGACTAGTGAAGCAGTTACAGCGGCACTTGGTACTATCAAGGATATTGTATCTTGGGTTGTATCTTTCGTGTCCGAAAACCCGGTACTCATGGTGTTCTTTGTTGGCGGTTTGATTCCCGTCGGAGTTCATGTGTTCCGTTCACTTAAGAATTCTGTACAGTAGCACGGAGAGACCGAAGGTGGCAGGTGGTCGGATGATCACTTGCCATTTTCATTTATGAAAGGAGATTTTATGAGAAAGTCCAAAAAGACAATTATATATATGCTTGTAGCTTTGTTTGTTGCTGTGTCGACAGTGTTAGTTGACTTTAATACGTCTTATGCGCTGTCGTCTTATAATGATGTTCTTAATGCTGATTGGAAGCTCATGCAGGGTGGTAATACTAAAGAACCTGGAGGTAATATTAGTGATAATTTTTCAACTGATTTTCCAATTCTCGATCAGTCTCTCAGCAAAGCTAAATATACAGAATCGTGCGCATGGTTAGATTGTAATCTAAAATCTGGTACATCGTATGTGTTAGAAAGTGATTCAGAGATAGTACTTGTGTGTCAATATTCTTCGGATGGTACTCCTGCGATGTATGGAAAAGAGGGTTCTATGTATTTTTGTGCGTTGTCACAAAGTCGTATATATAGAATGTCGGTTGGTTATAAGTATGATGCTTCTGTTTCTGGGGAATTACAATCTACTTCGTTTGTTGAGACTTCAAATTCGAATAATTACAAGGTTGGATTTACCGATGGCAAAATATCTGGAACTGATTTAGTATTTAATACGTTGTTTGCTACGCGGACTGACGGCGAAAATAAACAGCTTGAGTTTGCCGTTTATACTGGCAAAATGAAAGTCTTTTCTTCTGTCAGCGATGCGGAACAGTATTTCAAGACTGGTGATACTTCAAAAATAGCATGGCAGGGTAGAGAACCGAAGCAGACATATAATAAAGAAGTTCATTTTGACAGTTTTAATATGGATGTTCACGCATCTAACAGCTTGGATAATTACTATATAGACTTTCGCTATAGTCTACCTAATAACCTTGTCGGAAAGGGGTATAGCTTGCGTATTGATTCAACGTATAGGCGCGAGGTTAGTAATGTTTTGACAGGTGATCCTTATTCTAGTAAAGAATATACAGACTATCAATATGTTACTTTATCAGATAATCCTTTTTCTTGTAGAGTATATCTTAAGAATTTTAATTCTGTAATATTAGGCCTTGCAGATAAAAATAAATCAACTGAGCCTTTTTATAATTATTATGGTGTGCTGTCGTATTATGATTCTGTTTATCTTGGTTTAACAAGTATGGCAGATGTTGCAAAAGTTGGTTATAAGGTATCTATGTCTTTGCTTAATATTTCATGCAAATTAGAGAAAAGCGGTTCGCGTGGATTTTCTTATAATGGTAGTTTAGATATATTGACAGGTGCTAATGATATTGGAAGTTATACACCGGATTCGAATGGTACTTATAAACCTAATAACGACTATCGTCAAAATGGCTACTATTATACGGAAGTGTCTACTGATGCCGCGGAGAATACGACGTACAATTATTATTACATTACAAACGACAATAGCCGGACGGAAATTACAAAAGACGAAAATGATAATAATAGTAAATCCGGAGAAGGCGTTGGCAATAATAGTAGCTCCAGCACGAGTGGTAATATTACAAATAATAATAGTCCGGTATTTACAAATAATAATAATATTACAGTTGAGGGCGATTCTATAAACAATGAAGTCAATAATATTGTTGATTCTTCATCATCTGCTGAAGATAACAAAAATTTTATTGAAAAGTTCCTTGGTTTCTTTCAGTTGCTTGAAAATAACAGTTTTTTAGGTGTGTGGGGAAAGGTTTTTGGTTGGTTGCCGCCTGGAATATCTTCTGTTATAACTACCGCGCTTGGTATATCTGCCGGAATTGGTATTTTCAGATTCTTTAGACGTTAGGGGGTGTATATATGAAAGTTAGTGATTGGCTTGCCTGGATATGGTCTTTATTTGCTGATAATGGCTGGCGCGTATTCGATACGTTTGTTAGTTTTGCAGATGTGATTATTTTTGTAATTATAGCGGGTCTTTTTGTTTGGCTAGTTCATGTGCTTCTCGGTGGAGATTAAAAAAGAGAGCTTCTATTTGCTCTCTTTAAGGTTTTTGAGTAGTTTATTTTGCTCTTTTAATAATTTTATTTTTTTTCGTTCGTGTATGATGATTATAAGTATTATAAGTGCTATTGGTAAAATTATTGGAGCTAATACTAGAAAAAATGCAAATATATGTTCCATTTTATACCCCCTTTTTTATGATTATATGAAATTCGTTGGGGGAAGTCAAGAAAGGAGTTTTATATGATTGTAGATTTTAGTACATACTTGGTTGAGATCTCGACGGATACGGATGCCACACAAACAGATGCTCCGGCTCTGCCAGAAGCGACGGATGATCGCTTGTATATGTCACAAGAGTATCGTGGAAAGTCGTTGGATGATATATACAGTATGCTTGTTTCGACTAGAAATGCTGTGTTGCTGTTGTGCTTTATCGTGTTTATGTTTGAAGCACACAAGTTGATGAAGAACTCTATGAAGCGTCATTTTAAATCGTAAAGTAAAGGAGTGTTTTTTTATGATTATTGTTACACCTTGTAAGGGAACTGTAAAGCGTTGTTGTTGCGGCTGTCTTAGAAAAGGCTTTTATCGTAAGTATCGGGTTTTTAATTTGTATCAGGTTGATGGTTTGAAAGGTCTTTATTGTGCTAACTGTGTAAGGGAAATGTCAGAAGAAAAGAGGGATGTTTGATGGACTTTTTGAAAATCTTTGTTGATGGGAACATGCTTCAGACGTTTTGTAACATGTTTCTTGTTGTTTTTGCATTGGATTTTGTATCGAATATAGCGCAGATCTTGCGCATGAAGTAGGTGATGTTATGTCAGATTTCTTTTGTTATATTTGTATTTTGTTTGGTGTAGTTGCGCAGGTTTCGGAAACTTTAGATATATTCACACAATGCAGTAAAACTTGTTGTTATGTAGGATATATTGTTTCTTTCTTTTTGATGTGTGATTATATCGCGAGAGATGTAGAAAGGGGGTGTGTTAATGCTTAATTGGTTATTTTTAGTTGGTTTTGTATTCGCGTTTATCCTGCGCCCGGAAGTGCGCTATACGTGTTTTCATTTGCCGCTTGTTTTTTACAATTTTGTCGTAGATACATATAAGTACTTCAAGTACAAACGGTATAACGAATACAAACAGTTCGGAAAGATGCAGATATATGTTGCAAATTGTAAACAGCCGTTTGGAAGCGGAAAAACGCTTTCTATAGTTGATTATGTTTTATGTGTGTACAAGCGTTACAACGGTGCTATGGTTTGGTCTGAATCAGATCAGAAATTTGTTGAGCAGAAAATAAAGATATTTTCTAATGTGGAACTAAGGGGCGTACCTTATGTGCCATTGGTAAGCTATGACCAGCTTATCAATGCCAGGACGGAAAACAATGACACTATGATTCAACTGTTTGTAATTGATGAACTGGGTAGTCAGTTTAATAACCGCAACTGGAAAAACAATCTTCCCCCGGACTTGCTGGAGGCTGTGTTACAACAACGAAAATCAAAGATAGCCATTCTTGGTACTGTACAAGATTGGTCTCTTTTTGATGCGACTTTGCGCAAAGTTTCCGCGGAATGTATTGTGTGTTCTAAAACATGGCGTTTTGTTGTAAACCTCGTTTACTATGCAAAAGATATGGAAAAAGCAAACTATAATACAGATATGATCAAGTCGCACAATACACGTTGTTTTCTTGCTACAGACAAGGTTTATGCGTCGTATGATACAAATGAGCGAGTGGAAAAGATCGTGGAAAGTGCGCGGAATGGCGAAATAATCAGCAATGAAGAGATATTGAACCATGCGAACGGCGAAACATCGGATATATCCACGCTTACGCATTTAAAGCGTAAATATAAAAAACGGGTAAGGAAGTGATTTTTATGATTGGATACGCGGCTGAGGAGCGCACGCGTTGGATATCTTGTGCAACAGATATTGAGTTGACGCGCTCATATTATGATGTTGTTGGCTCTGACATAGTAGATAATATTGCTATGTCTGATTTATTGCGCGGCGAAATGGTGCGCCGTTTTATGATGCGTTCGCTTGAAGGGGAACGTCTGAAAAGAGAACAGGAGGAAAAGAAGTATGTTTAATATGATTTTGCTTGTGATTAGTGTTATCTCGTTAATCTCGGTGTGCATGATAGCAGGCTCTTTGTATCATCTTGTTGATGTTATCGAAGAGAAAATAGATGATATGTCGATGCTGGAATGTCGTATTGCGCAGATCTTGCCGGATGTGCCAGACAGTGTACATGCTGATATGTTCGATGATGACGATGATGTGCTTATATATGGGCAGTCATTCGATCCTAACGATTAGACGCGGTCAAGGGTTGCCCGGCTGGATTTATCCTGCCCGGGCAACTTGTCTTGCCCTTGACGGTGTCGCTGTCCGTCTTGTTGCGTGTCAGGCTATGCGGAAAGGGTAAGTCTCGCCAGTGCGGGGCTTACCCTGTAATTACCTTGCGCCCGCACGCGTAGCCGTGCCGCATGCGTGCAGGCGGTCGGCTCGCGTCTGCCCAGTGCCGATGCTCTCCGCATGGTTTTATTTTTTTAAATAAAATCTTGTTTTATATAAAAAACCTTGTCGATAAGGACACATTGGGGGCAATGTGCTTAAAATAATCTATTTTTGAGGTGTGAAATAATGGGATATAATGTCAAAGTTATAAAATATGATTCTGAAATTCAAGTTAATTTTTATGAACATGGTGTGATGGTTACGGATAAACACTTTATGACAGATGCAGAAAAAAAGGAGTTGAAAGAAAAAAATGTTGAAGCTGATTCTTCGGATAATGAACAATTTTCTCGGATGCCTGCGGTCGCTTTTGAAGATCGTTCAGAACTTAACAAGGCTCGTTCGTTGAGACGGTCGAAAAATTCAATTTATGAAATAGCAAGGGCGAATGAGTTTGATTATTTCGCAACATTTACCTTTGCAGGTGGTTGTCGTTATGAATACGATTTGTGTAAAGAAATGTTCCGTCAATGGTTAAAGGATTTTCAAAAGCGCCGATGCAAGATTGAGTATATCGCTGTTCCAGAGCAACACAAAGACACGGCGTGGCATTTCCATGCAATGATAAAAGGCGATATGTCTAGTCATATTGTTCCGGGTATTCGCTCCGGTACATATACGATTCCATCGTATACTCTTGGCAGAAATGAGATTGAACCTATCCGCGATTCTAATAAAACCGCGCAATATATCACAAAATATATTACTAAAGATTTAGCTTTTTCTTTGCATAATAAGCGGCGGTATTTTTACAGCCGGGGACTTAAAAAGCCGGAAGTCTTGGAATTTTCGATAGATGAAAATGGATTGTTTGATTTTATACAAGGCAATTTCCCGGAGTATACAATGACCTATCAACGTCTTGTAGAGACACACGGACAGCAAGTGAATTATATTCAGCTTGCAAAGATTTAGAATTGTATGTTATAAACTAACAAAGGGGATGAAACAATGGGGAAATACAAGAGACTTACATATCACGACAGAATGAAGATTGAAGCATATAAAAATGCTGGATACAGTCAAGCAGATATTGCCCGGATACTCCGGGTAAATCCGTCTACTATCTGCCGTGAATTGCGGAAAGGTGCATATATGCGGAAAGATTCGTTTTGGCGCGATGTAGCCGCATATAGCTCTGATCTTGCACAACAGCGTGCAGAATTTCAGATGACAAGCAAGGGAAAAGAATTAAAGATTGCAGATGATTATGCATTAGCTGATTTTATAGAATCTAAAATCTGTGATGAAAAATATTCTCCGGATGCGGTTATAAATCTGATACGAACCACGCCGGAAATTTCTAAACAATTTAAAATCCAAATATCCACTCCAACCCTTTACAGATATATCCGTAAAGGGTTATTTTTACGCCTTACAACTAAAAATCTGCCGTACTACAAGAAGAGGACATATAAAAAAGTTGTGCGGAAGCAGAAACGATCAAGTGCAGGTACAAGCATTGAAAAACGCCCAGATGCTATTCTTGACCGTTCGGAATTTGGCGATTGGGAAATGGACACGGTCAAAGGACGTTTGAAAGTAACACGCGGATGTTTACTGGTACTTACGGAACGGAAAACACGGAAAGAACTTATTTTTTTACTGCCGAACCAAAAGGCGGAATCAGTTGTTTCCGTTCTTGATACGCTGGAGCATGGACTGGGTAATGATTTTGGTCGTATCTTCCGCACGATCACTGTTGATAACGGTGTTGAGTTTTCAGATTTTTACGGCATGCAGGAATCGAAACTTGCCGATCGAGATCGTACAAGGCTTTTTTATTGTCACGCTTACTCATCTTATGAACGCGGAAGCAATGAGAACGCCAACCGCATAATCAGACGGCATGCACCCAAGGGAACGAATCTTGATGATTTATCACATGATGATGTGCGGTATATACAAGACTGGATGAACAACTACCCTCGGAAGCTTCTGGGATGGAAAACAGCAAATAACCTATTCCGGGAAGAATTGGATAAACTTGGTATTGGTGCCTGTCAGTTCTTCTGACTGCTCTAATTGAATATAAAAATCAAGTCTGCATCGTGCAGGCTTTGTTTGCGTGTTGCGAAAATGTTAATTTCAATGTAATATGGACCAGGTAAGGCGAAAATAGGCGCGAAAAATTTTTTAAAAAAATTGTTGCTTTGGTATTGACAATTTGCGCTGTTTAATTCGGTGTATAAATGATTGAAAAATAAGGAAAAATCTTATATAATAAGCTTTGTGTATATCTGATTGTATTGGAAGGGTTTTAATGAATAACAAAGAAAGAAGCCAGGTCTTAAAGATGCTGTATCTCATCACGCAGATTGGGTTTACGATGGTGGTTACGATCTTTATAAGCATGGGCATCGCATATCTGATAAAGCGTATATTTGGGAAGGATTTAATGGTATGGTTTATCGTGATCGGTGTGCTGGCGGGTTTTCGCTCCGTGTATATTCTTATACGGAAATTCCTGAATAATTCGGATAATAAACACAAGTAAGTGGAGGCAAAAAGACAGGCATAGCATGGCAGAGGTTCACAGAATATTGAAGGAAATGTATATCGGCATGGCTGTCTGTATGATCGTCTTTCTGGCGATCGGTGCATTTTTTATGCGTCCATATTATATCTTTGCTCTTGCACTGCTCGTCGGCAATCTCGGCGGGGCACTGCGCATTTATCATATCTATGATGTGCTCGATCAGGCACTCGATATGGGCGAGGCAGGTGCGAAGAAAAAGGTGATCGTGAACAGTCTGCTGCGTATGGTTGTGACACTTGCTTTGCTGGTAGGTTCTATATATCTTGGAATTACAGCATTTGCAGGCGTGGCACTTGGCATGATCGAACCGAAGATCTGTGCCTATCTGCAGCCACAGATGCGGAAATGGTTGATTCGCCTTGGGCTTGAAGAACCTGAGGAAGAACATAAAGACAAAAATTAAAAAAGGAGGAAAAGCGTATGAGGAGTGGGTTTGCCACTGGAATACAAGTAATCAGTAACAGCTCGGAAGATGTAGATTTCTATATCCACGAACTGTATCCGATTCATTTCTTTGGCACGACGGTATATATTACCACCACCCATGTCTGCACCTTCATTGTACTGCTGGTGATTGCGATCTTAGCAATCTGTGCCAGAAGAAGTGTGCTGAAGACGCGGGATAACCCAAGTAAATTCGCCACTGGAGTCGAGCTTGCCATCGAATCACTGATCAAGTTCGTCAACAGCACGATGGGAAAAGAAGCTGGTAAGCATTATATCAATTACATCGGAACCTTGTTCATATTTGTACTTTTTTCGAACATATCCGGCTTGTTTATGCTTCGGCCGCCGACCGCGGATTACGGAACGACGCTCTGTATCGCACTTGTATCATTTGTCATGATACAGTACGCATCCATTCGTTACCAGAAATGGGGTGCATTCAAGAGTCTGTTCGATCCGATATTCCTGTTCTTCCCGATCAACGTGATCAGTGAGTTTGCCACACCGGTATCACTGTCGCTGCGTTTGTTCGGTAATATTCTGGCAGGAACCGTTATGATGGCACTTTACTATGGCATGCTGCCGATATTTGTAAAGATTGGTATTCCATCGGCACTGCATGTGTACTTCGATTTGTTCTCAGGTGTGATCCAGGCGTATGTATTCTGTATGCTGACGATGACATTTGTTGCAAATAAGCGAAATGTAGAAGGGTAATAAGATTTAATATTTAGAAAAACGGAGGAATTATTTCATGAATGGTATTACAGGTGAAACAATAGTTAACGCTGCATCCGCAATCGGTGCAGGTATTGCAGTTTGTTCCGGTATCGGTCCTGGTATCGGTCAGGGTATCGCTGCCGGTTACGGTGCTTCCGCAGTTGGACGTAACCCGGGTGCAAAGGGTGACATCATGTCAACGATGCTTCTTGGACAGGCGGTAGCCGAGACAACCGGTCTGTACGGTCTGGTTGTATCACTTCTTCTGATGTTCGTTAAGCCTTTCAAGTAAGAACAAAATTAGGAGGAGTAAAATATGACAGGAATTGCAAATATCGCGCTTCTGTCAGAGGAGACGGGCCGTATCTTCGGTCTGGATGCGCAGCTTCTGTTCGATATTCTGATACAGGGACTTGCGGTATTTCTGCTCTTCATCTTTCTGACTTATGTGCTGATCAACCCGGTGCGCAAGGTGCTCGAGGACAGACAGAACAAGATTAAGGATGACCTTTCCCATGCGGCGACAGACCGCGCGGAGGCAGAGAAGCTTCGTGCAGAGTATGATGAGAAGATCAAAAATGCGAACAGCGAAGCGGGTGAGATCCTTTCTTCCGCAAGAAAACGTGCGGTGAAGAACGAGGAAAACATCATTGCCGAGGCGAAGGAAGAGGCAGGACGCATTATCGACAGAGCAAACAGCGAAGCCGAGCTTGAAAAAGAACGTGTGAAGGATGAGGTGAAACAGGAGATCATCGGCGTGGCAACCGCGATGGCAGGAAAGTTCGTTGCATCCTCTCTCGATGAGAGCACACAGGCTTCTCTGATTGATGAGACGCTGAAAGAGATGGGTGATGATACATGGCGAGACAAGTAGAAACAACCTATGGAGATGCACTTTTGGAACTTGCCTTGGAAGAAGGCAGTCTGAATATGCTCTACGAAGAAGCGCAGGCTCTTGTGACAGTGTTACAGGAAAACGAAGAATTGCTCCGCATTCTCAAGCATCCACAGATTGACAAGGACGAGAAGCGGAAGATAGTGGATAACATTTTCAAAGGACGCGTATCAAAGGATATGGTCGGATTGTTCGGCATCATGGTTGAGAAAGATCATGGCAGCAAGATTGTAGATGTGCTTCACTATTTTATCAGACAGGTAAAACGAGTAAAAAATATAGGAGTTGCAAGTGTGACAAGTGCGGTTGCACTTACCGGTGCACAGAAGGCATCAATCGAGAAGCGTCTGCTTGAGACGACAGATTTCGCTTCGATGGAAGTAACCTATACGGTAGATGCATCCATCATCGGCGGGCTTGTGATCCGAATTGATGACAGAGTGGTTGACAGCAGTATCAAAACCAAGATTGAGACGATGTCAAAGGCACTCGCACAATCATAAGAAGGAGGTGTTCGTGTTCCATGAATTTAAAACCGGAAGAGATTAGTTCCGTAATCAAAGAACAGATTAAGAACTATGAGACAAAACTGGAAACATCCGACGTTGGAACAGTTATCCAGGTAGCGGACGGAATTGCACGTATTCACGGTCTTGAGAATGCGATGCAGGGCGAACTTCTGGAATTCCCAGGTGAAGTATACGGCATGGTTATGAACCTGGAAGAAGACAATGTAGGTTCGGTTCTTCTCGGTGATCATAAAAATATCAACGAGGGAGATATAGTGAAGACAACAGGACGCGTGGTGGAAGTGCCTGTTGGCGATGCGATGCTTGGTCGTGTCGTAAATGCGCTCGGTCAGCCAATCGATGGCAAAGGACCAATCGCAACCACGAAGTCAAGACAGATTGAGAGAGTCGCATCGGGCGTTATCTCCCGTAAGTCGGTTGACACACCGCTTCAGACAGGTATCAAGGCGATTGACGCCATGGTTCCGATCGGAAGAGGACAGCGTGAGCTGATCATCGGCGACAGACAGACCGGTAAGACAGCAATCGCGATCGATACGATCATCAATCAGAAGGGGCAGGGCGTAAACTGTGTCTACGTTGCAATCGGTCAGAAGGCATCGACCGTAGCAAATATCGTAAAGACATTGACAGAGTACGGCGCAATGGCATACACAACAGTCGTTGCAAGTACCGCCAGCGACTTAGCTCCATTACAGTACATTGCACCATACGCCGGATGTGCGATCGGTGAGGAATGGATGGAAGAAGGAAAGGATGTATTGGTTGTATACGACGATCTGTCGAAGCATGCAACTGCTTACCGTACACTCTCCTTGCTTCTCCGTAGACCACCAGGCCGTGAGGCTTATCCGGGTGATGTATTCTATCTGCATTCCAGACTCTTAGAGCGTGCAGCAAAGTTGTCGGATGAACTCGGTGGAGGATCGCTTACAGCCCTTCCGATCATCGAGACACAGGCAGGTGATGTATCTGCGTATATCCCGACAAACGTTATTTCCATCACAGACGGACAGATCTATCTGGAGACAGAGATGTTTAACTCCGGTTTCCGTCCTGCCGTAAATGCAGGTCTTTCTGTATCACGTGTTGGTGGTGCCGCACAGATCGGTGCCATGAAGAAGCTTGCTTCCCCAATTCGTGTGGAGTTAGCACAGTACCGCGAGCTTGCCGCATTCTCCCAGTTCGGTTCCGAGCTTGATGAAGATACGAGAAACCAGCTTGCACAGGGTGAAAGAATCAAGGAGATTTTGAAGCAGCCTCAGTATAAGCCAATGCCGGTTGAAAAACAGGTTGTTATCATCTACGCTGCAACAAGAAAGTATCTGCTTGATATCGAAGTAGATCGGATTCTGGAATTTGAGAGTGGATTGTTCGAATACATTTCCACGAAATATCCGGACATCTTCGAGAAGATCCGCGAGGAGAAGAAGCTGTCCGACGAATTAGAGGACGCTTTGAAGAAGGCAATTACGGAATTCAAGGAAACATTCTAATAAATAGAGCGAGGAGGTTGATCTTTCTTGGCATCCATGAGAGACATTAAGCGGCGCAAAGAAAGCGTCCAGAGCACGCAGCAGATCACCAAGGCGATGAAGCTTGTCTCTACAGTTAAGCTTCAGAAAGCACGCGGGAGAGCTGAGAGCAACAAACCATATTTTAATATGCTCTATGATACGATATGTTCCATCCTTGCAATGACGAAAGAACCAAACCATAAATTCCTGAAGGAAAACGGCAGTGACAAGAAGGCAGTTATCGCGATCACATCGAACCGTGGACTTGCCGGTGGTTACAACAACAATGTTGTAAAGGAGATTGTTGCAGCCGGATTTTCGAAGGAGGATACCTATATCTATGGTATCGGAAAAAAAGGTATTGAGGGTTTGACCAGAAAAGGTTACAGCATATATCAGGATGAATCAGAGATCATCAATGCACCATTGTTTGACGATGCGACCGAGCTTACGAAGCAACTTTTGACGCAGTATTCCAAGGGCGAGATTGGTGAGGTGTATATCGCATATACGAATTTCAAGAATACCGTGACACAGGAAGCAAAGCTTATGAAGCTGCTTCCGATCCGGGAGGAAGATTTTACACCGGAGCAGCCAATCAGTGACAATAAGCTGCTGATGAACTTCGAGCCGTCGGAGGAGGAAGTCTTAGACCAGATCGTGCCGAAATATATGTCCAACATTATTTATGGTGCGCTGTTAGAGGCGGTAGCCAGTGAGAATGGTGCGAGAATGCAGGCGATGGATTCCGCGACAAGCAATGCGGATGATATGATCGGAAGCCTGTCACTCAAGTACAATAGAGCAAGACAGAGTGCAATCACGCAGGAGCTTACGGAGATTATTGCCGGAGCTGATGCAATAAGTTAAAGGAGATTAAGGAAATGGCAGATACAAATGTAGGTAAGGTTACCCAGATTGTCGGTGCCGTTATCGATGCGAAGTTTACCGAAGGTAAACTGCCTGAGATTCATGATGCGATAACGATTGCCACAAAGAGCGGTGACACACTGTACGCCGAAGTATCCCAGCACTTAGGGGATGACACCGTTCGTTGTATCGCGATGGGACCGACAGATGGTCTCGTACGTGGTATGGAAGCGGTTGGTACCGGCGCGCCGATTACTGTACCTGTCGGTGAAGCAACACTGGGACGTATGTTCAACGTGTTGGGACAGCCGATTGACAATAAACCGGCTCCAAAGGTAGATACTTACCTTCCAATCCATAGAAAAGCACCAGAGTTTTCAGAGCAGTCAACCGAGACAGAGATTCTGGAAACCGGTATTAAGGTCGTTGACTTGCTTTGCCCTTATCAGAAGGGTGGTAAGATCGGTCTGTTCGGTGGTGCCGGTGTTGGTAAGACAGTATTGATTCAGGAGCTTATCACAAATATCGCGACAGAGCACGGTGGATATTCTGTATTTACCGGTGTTGGTGAGCGAACAAGAGAAGGAAATGACCTGTATTACGAGATGATCGAATCCGGCGTTATCGAGAAGACAACGATGGTATTTGGTCAGATGAATGAACCGCCAGGAGCAAGAATGCGTGTTGGTCTGACGGGCCTCACGATGGCAGAGTATTTCCGTGATCAGGTTGGAAAGGATGTATTGTTATTCATCGACAATATCTTCCGTTTTACACAGGCTGGTTCGGAGGTATCCGCACTGCTTGGACGTGTGCCTTCTGCCGTTGGTTATCAGCCAACCCTGCAGACAGAGATGGGTGCATTGCAGGAGCGTATCACTTCGACAAAGAATGGTTCTATCACATCGGTACAGGCGGTCTATGTGCCAGCCGATGACTTGACAGACCCTGCACCTGCAACTACATTCGCACATTTGGATGCGACAACGGTACTTTCCCGTTCCATCGTAGAGCTTGGTATCTACCCTGCGGTAGATCCTCTGGAGTCTACATCCAGAATCCTCGACCCAAGAGTGGTTGGCGAGGAGCATTACAAGGTGGCACGTGGTGTACAGGAGATCCTGCAGAAGTATAAGGAATTGCAGGATATCATCGCAATCCTTGGTATGGATGAGCTTTCTGAGGAGGATAAGATCGTCGTTGCTAGGGCAAGAAAGGTACAGAAGTTCCTGTCACAGCCATTCCATGTTGCAGAGCAGTTTACAGGACTTCCTGGTAAATACGTTCCGCTGTCTGATACAATTCAGAGCTTTAAGGAGATTCTGGAAGGTAAGCATGACGATATTCCGGAGAGCTATTTCTTAAATGCGGGAAGTATCGACGACGTGCTTGCGAAGTGCAAGAAGTAGAAATAAATTAGGTGGTATACATGGCAGAAAATAAAATGATGGTTCGTGTGATTGCACCGGAACGGGTATTCTACGAAGGGGAAGCTTCTTTCCTTGAGTTTAATACGATTGAGGGCATCATCGGACTGTACCCAAAACATATACCTATGACTGTGGTTGTTGCACCGGGTGTCCTGAAGATTCGGGAAGATGGTGGTGACAAGGAAGCAGCTTTGCATTCCGGTTTCGCGGAGATCCTTGGCGATTCTGTCACGATTCTGGCTGAGTCGGTCGAATGGCCGGATGAAATCGACATTCATCGTGCCGAGGAAGCAAAGATTCGCGCGGAACGCCGCATCCACGACAACTCGCAGGATATCGACCGGGCGGAACTTGCACTGAAGCGTGCGATGCTTCGTCTGGAGATGACAAAGAAAGTGTAATTTATAAAATCCTTGGATAGCAATCATTCATGGAGGATATAGAAAAACAAAAACGCATCGGATATAGAGAATCCTTGCAGTATATAACGATTTGCAGATAAGAAGTTGTATGTGTTCTGATTTAGATTGTTTTAATGGACGCAATCGCAGCCAATTCGCCATCCGTGGCTCAGTGGCTGCTTGCTTGAACGTCCTGTTCAAGCATTGCTGAAAGCGAGCAGAACACGAACAACTTCTAATCTGCAATCGTATCATATACCGCAAGGATTTCTATATCGCAGATGCGTTTTTTATTTTATCCACATATAAAAAGAATGATTGCTACTACAGGATTTCTTTATACACTTCTGATATCGTCTTTGTACTTTGAGGAGACAGGCGGATTGGGGCAAAAATGTTCAAACAGGAAGAAATGCTCCAACCGGAAATTTATGAGAGGCAGGAAAATAGGAGCAAGAATGGCAAAATAGGGGGAGATGCTCCAATCGGAAAGGGTTGAGAATCAAGCGGATTGGGGGTAAAATAGTGAAACAAGAGAAAAACTCCAATTAAAGTGTGCGGAGCATTGCAAGTATGGGAGGAAGACGATATGAGCGAAAAAACGGATGAAGGTCAAAACAGGAATGAATTGGAAGCAAAGCTCAAATCCAAACAACGAACGTACAAGATATTGACAAAGCTTTGCTGGGTTTTTCTGCCTATGCTGGCAGCACCGTTTATTCCTGCATTCTGCGGGGCGGAAGATTCGACGTGGACCTACCGGCTGACTGGAATTGCGGTTGTTTCCATTATGATTGGATTTGCCATAGCGTTAATTGCTGCAAATATAGAGAAACAGATGAAGGAGCTGATTGGACAGTGTGCCGTGTGGGGCGTGTTGGAAGAACAGATGCAGGTACTGGAATATATGCCGACCGGGCATACAAATGAAGATTTCCTGAAAAACTGCAGACTCCTGCCGGAATATAATGAAGTGACCGGCTCTGATTACTTCCATGCGATCTACAGAGGTGCAGAGATCACGTACTGCGATCTTTGCCTGAGGTGGCGAAGCGACAACATGGATCCGGACAGACCGGGATCATCTTCTGCAGTGACGCGATTCCAGGGACCATTTGTGACCATAGTCCTTCCACATAATATAGACGGTGTCGTCCATGTCATTGAGCGGAAAGGCGGGAAGAAACCGGCAGAAGCAATCCGGCTTGGAAATACAGATTTTGACCGGAGATTTACGACTTTGGCAACCGACGAACAGCTTGCAGGAAGCATATTGCCACCGGATGCAATCCTCAGAATACTGCAGCTTCCGAAAGATACCTATCTGGAATTCGCAGGAAATCAGCTCGTTGCTGCAATATACAATGATGAGGACCTGTTCGAAATGAAAGATATCAATGTAAACGATGGCTTGGACGAATACAGGGAGAAATGCCGCAAAGAACTCGCAGAACTGCTGCAGATACTCGATAAACTCATATATGTAGCCAGCAGGTAGGAGAAAAAAGACCAGTATGAAAGGCAGATGTTACACAGATAATTGCGATGTGAACGGGATAATATAAGAGTTGCGGATTTATAATTCTGATATGAGGTATCGTATGACAAGATAAAAACGCATCTATATTTAGAATAGAGCTTCATGTAAGATGCGATATGTTTGAGCCTTAGAATTACTTAATGTTCTTTCTTCTTGTAAGCAATACCTGAACACGATGTTCAGGTAAGCAGCCACTGAGCCATGGATGGCGAATTGGCTGCGGTTGCGTATTTTGAGAATATGTTTGTTAAGAACATTTAGTAATTCTTAGGTTCAATACATTGCATCTACATGTACTCTATTCTAAATATACAGATGCGTTTTGATTTTTCGTCCGTTGAGCATCAACTAAACTTATCCATAAACTTCCCGAACTTCTCAATCTTACTCATCGTATCATTCCGGGCAGCTGCGGAACCGGTCTTTCCTTCCGAAGCTGTCTCACCTGCATTCTGCGGGCTGCTGACACCTGCGGAACCGCCGGTCTCCAATACCGGAGCAAGCCAGATTTTTCCGGAACCACGATATACATTGACCAGACCTTCACCGGATACAGCAGAACCAACCAAAGATTTGGAAGATTTTTCAACCGTAAAATCCAAAGAGGATGACCAGGCAATTGCCATATTTCCATCGATCTTCATCATATCGTTGTCGAGTACAACCTCGATAATCTCATTTCTTGGAACGATACTTTCCAAAGCACAGATACCTGTACCATTCAAGCTTAAGTTGAACAGACCTTCTCTGCCAAATACAGCAGAAGAGAGGTTACTTCTTGCAACAACCTTCTGTGTAACGGTATTGTCACAGGCGAGGAACAATCCGTCATCCAGGACAACACTGCCTCCCCATTCCTGTAGATTCGTGAGCAGGATGTGACGGTAGGTTGGCTCTAACATAACCTGACCATAGCCGGTGTAGATAGGCTTGGCAACCGTCTCTTTGGTAACGGCGGCCTTAGCTCTACCACTTAAGAAACCGCCAACACCTTTGACGCCGCTTTCCATCTGAATCTGACCTGCCGTCCACTGCATGGCACCGGCTTGAACGGTGTAACCATTTCCGTTCAGATTAAGCAGAAGCTGACGCTTGTTCACATTCATGCGGGACATGTAGTACTGCAGTTTCGAGGTAGATGGGCTGACACTCATATCCTGCACATATTCCAGTACCTGCATGCCGCCAAGAGCAGAGGTAACCTGTACATTTGTGTTATTTAATAAGCTTTGACTTACCATATATGTACCCTCCCCCCTTATGCGGTTGGTGCCATCAGAATCGAGCCGGTACCACGGTATACATTGACCAGACCTTCGCCGGAAACAGCCGAACCGATCAGCGATTTTGAAGATTTTTCAACCGTGAAATTCAAAGAGCCGGACCATGCGATTGCCATATTTCCATCGATCTTAACCTCGTCATCCTGCAGATTGAACATGATAAGCTCCTGCTGTGGAACCGGACTTTCCAATACAGCGATACCCTGTCCGGAAAGGCTCAGGTTAAATAAGCCCTCTCCGCCGAGCGCAGCAGAGGAAAGTGTCTTACGGCTGACAACCTTATGCTGCAATGTGCTGTCACAGGCAAGGAATAAACCATCATCGAGTACGATCTGCCCCCACTGTGCCACATCGACAAGCAGGATGTGCTTGTAGGTTGGCTCTAACATAACATAACCCTGACCGGTGTATTCTGGTTTGGACATTGTCTCACCGGTTACAGCTGCTCCGAGTGCTTTGCCGAGGAAATTACCGGCACTTACACCGGACTGCATGGATACATTTCCGAGCATCCACTGCATGGCACCTGCCTGTAATTTGCAGGATGTGTTGTTCAGCTCGACCAAAACCTGACGGCGGCGTACATTCATCTCAGCAGAAAAATATGCAGTTTCTGCGTTGTATGGAGAAACTGACAGATCCTTTTGGTGTTCAAAAACACGGTACTGTCCGAGCTGGTTGATACACTGCATGTTGGCGTTGTTGAAAAGATTGTTGATACTAAACATAAATACCTCCCCTTATCCGGCCATATAAATTTGCGGTTTGCATAAGACCGGTTATTCTTATGATTGTTCGGAATCCGTTGTTGCCTTGGACAGTGAAAATGTAAATTCACTTCCGACACCTTCCGTGCTGACAACATTGATATTCTCATTATGTGCCTTGATGATTTCTTTGGTAATCGCAAGTCCGAGTCCGGTTCCCTGTTTGTCTTTGCCACGGGAACGGTCCGCCTTATAGAAACGTACCCAAACACGGTTTAAAGACTCTTTTGGAATCCCACATCCCTCATCCTTCACAGATACAAAAATTTTATCATGTTTTTCCGACAATGTCACGTAAATTGATTTACCATTTGGCGTAAATTTGATTGCATTATCAAGCAGATTGTAGATGACCTGCTCGATCTTTGTCTTGTCTGCATGAACAATCGAATGTTCGGTGTGATTATTTAACCGGATCGCAATCTGCTTCTCGATACAGCGCCCCTCAAAGGAGTTAATCGCAGATAGGACAAGCTCGACAATATCGAAATCCTTGCATACGAGCCAGATACCGTAGGAATCGTAGTTATTTAACTCCAGAAGACTGGAGGTAAGTTTTGTCAACCGGTTTGTCTGCTGCACGACGATATCTAGGTAATGACTCTGCTTCTCCGGCGGGATCGTTCCATCCTGAATCGCCTCAATATAGCCTTTGATCGAGGTGAGCGGAGAGCGGAAATCGTGTGAGATATTGGAGATAAATGCCTTTCGGTAATCGTCCAGCTTCTCCAGTTCCGAAGCCATATATTCCAGCGTGGATGCAAGCTGACCAATCTCGTCGTTGGAATGAATATCCATCGACGTGTCGAAATTACCGGTCGAATATTGCTCTGCCACAGAGTTGATCTTCCGGATCGGACGCATGATCTTGCCAGAAATGATACCGAGCAGGGCAAAGGAAATGATAATCATAAACAGATATGGTGCATAAATCAGTTTTACGATTTTTTCCTGAATATTCTGCAGCTGTTCCACCGTAGAATGAATCAATAGCATACCGTTTGGCTGGTTGTTAATATGGATTGGAATGGCAACAGAAATAACGTTGCTTTTGAACGTATTGTAAAAGTTGCCATTAAAAGACTGTGCGGTGTAGATATCGAAATCCGGGTCAACGAGGAATATATTTTTGGGGTTATCTGGATGTCCGTCTGCATTCGCAAATCCATAGATGATGCCTTTTTCATCGGTAACCCAGATGCTGGCATTCAGTTTGTCACTGTAATAGCGTAGACTTTCTTGCAATTCATCTTTGGTGTAAACGCCCTGCACATATCCTGCGACTGTCTGATCCGCGATTAAAAATGCTTCATTTGTCAGTACTTCTGTTCGGTCATCGACAAGCATGCTTCGTGTGACGTTGGAGGCATAGAGGACGATAAATCCAAAACAAACCGTAAAAATAACCAAAAAACTTATGAATATTTTATCAAACAGAGAGTGGCGTAATGTCATGTTACTTTACCTCGAATTTATAACCTTTGCCCCATACCGTAGAGATTGACCAGTTGTGATTTTCGTTCAGTTTTTCACGCAGACGCTTGATATGGACGTCTACCGTTCGCGAGTCTCCGGCATATTCGTAGTCCCAGAGACGGTCAAGCAGCTGATCACGTGTAAATACCTGGTTTGGACGTTTGGCAAGAAAATACAAAAGCTCCAGCTCCTTCGGCGGCATCTCCACCGATTCACCATCCAAAGTTACAGTGTAGTTGGTCATATTGATAAGTAAGCCGTCATATTCGACGAATTCACCCTGATGATCGGTAACTTCAGCGATGCTTACAGGTGCAGCAGTGGTTACAGCCTGGGTCATAACGGTACGACGCAAAACCGCTTTGACTCTTGCAACCAGTTCGTTGGAATCAAACGGTTTGATCATATAGTCATCGGCGCCGAGCTTTAAGCCGAGCACCTTGTCGAACACTTCCCCCTTCGCGGAAAGCATGATGATCGGTGTCTGGCGTGTCTTGCGGATTTCCGTGCAGACCTCATAGCCATCAATATCCGGGAGCATGATATCCAATAAGATCAAGTCAGGATTGAAGGTGGCTGCGAGTGCAAGTGCGTCCTTGCCTGTGTATGCGATTTCAGTTGCAAAGCATTCCTTTAGTAAATACAAAGAGATAAGCTCTGCGATATTTTCGTCGTCATCGACGATCAGGATTCGTTGTTTCTCCATGTTCCCCTCCAATAAAAGTGTGTTGTATGGTTGTAACTCGTCTACAATTCGACGATGGTAACGCCATATTCGCCCTCACCAAATTCGCCGGAGCGATAGGACTGCACCAGTGGATGTTTCTTTAAATACTGCCAGATGCCTTTGCGCAGGGCACCGGTTCCCTTTCCGTGGATGATCGTGACACGGGAAATGTGTGCCAGAACTGCATCATCCAGATATTTGTCAATCTCAAAGCATGCTTCATCGACTGTTTTCCCCATGACGTTCAGTTCTGGAGAGAATGTCATAGATTTGCTGACGGATGTATGATCTCCGCCTGCATGTTTGCCGCTGTATTTTTGTTTTGTTCCATTTACTGATACGGTACTTTCCGGGATAATCAGCAGGTCGGAAATCGGCAACATAGAATTTAAAATACCCATCTGTACGCCTGCAATGCCTTTGTTGTCTGGCAGTTTTGTGATTGTACCGCGTGTTCCCATGCTGAGTACCTGCACGGTATCCCCGATATGGAAATCAGATGCTTTATGGTTTGAGGTCTGTTTCTTTGTCTCGGATGCACCGGATTTCTCGTAATCTTTGATCCTGCTTCGCAGCTTGCTGCGCTGTTCTTCCATCGTGCGCATGTCGGCCTTGTGTGGGTTATTGCGCCATTTGTTGTAATCGCGGATTGTCTGATCCGCCACATCCTTGGCGTCATCGATTATGTCTCTGGCTTCTTCCCTTGCTTTTTTCAGAATCTCGGCTTTCTTCGTATCGAGATTTTCTTCCTTCTTCTGCAAGGATTCCTTCAGAGATTCAATTTCCTGTTTATATGCCTCGATTGCCTTTTCGTCCTCCTGCATGGATCGCTTGCTTGCTTCGAGATCCGCGAGCAGGGTTTCCATGTCGATCGCATCGCTGTCAATCTGATCCTTTGCGGAGTTGATAATATAATCTGGCAGACCAAGCTTGCTTGCGATGGCAAATGCGTTGGATTTACCCGGAATACCGATTGTCAGACGATAAGTCGGACGCAGAGTTGCCACATCAAATTCGCACGATGCATTTTCTACTCCATCGGTGGAAAGGGCGTAGGTTTTCAATTCGCTGTAATGTGTCGTCGCCATGCAGCGGGCACCCATACTTTTCAGATAATTTAAGATGGAAACTGCTAGTGCCGCACCCTCGACCGGATCGGTTCCGCCGCCCGGCTCATCGAATAGGCATAGTGTGTTCGGGGTTGCATGCTGCACGATATAGACAATGTTGCTCATGTGAGAGGAGAACGTTGACAGATTCTGTTCGATGCTCTGCTCGTCACCGATATCTGCGAAGATATCGTCGAAGACAGCCAGGCGGGATTCCTCCATTGCCGGGATATGCAGACCTGCCTGTCCCATGAGAGAAAACAATCCCAGTGTCTTTAAGGAAACCGTTTTACCACCGGTATTCGGACCTGTGATAATGAGCAGGTTGTATGTCTCACCAAGCCGGATATCGACTGGCACAACCGTGTGCTTCTCCAGCAATGGATGACGTCCCTGTCGGATATCAATGATACCGTCGGTGTTAAAGATCGGTCTTGTGCTGTTTGTTGCGCGGGCGAATTTCGCCTTTGCAAATATAAAATCCAGATCGGTCAGTAATTCCAGATCGTAGGCGATGTCAGAGACATAAGTAGCTGCCTGCGCACTCAGGCTCTCCAGTATTTTCTCGATTTCTAATAATTCCTCGTTCGCAAGCTCCTTGATCTGGTTGTTCAGATTGACGACTGCCATTGGTTCGATGAAAAGCGTGGAGCCGGTCGAGGACTGATCGTGAATCATACCCGGGAATTTCGAACGGTATTCCTGCTTGACCGGAATACAGTATCTGCCGTTTCGCATGGTAATCAGAGAATCCTGCAACTGGTCACGGTTTGCGTCACTTTTGATGATCTTATCTAACTGCTGGTGCAGCTTGTCGTTGGTGAGACGGATTTCCCGGCGGATGTTCTTCAAACCGGAGCTTGCATCGTCCGCGTATTCATTTTCCGATAAGATACAACGGTTGATCTCGGATGCGATGTGCTCTAATGGCAACAGCATGTTAAAGCGTTCGGTCAGAGAATCGAAGGTTGTCTGTGAAACAGGCTCCTGATTCCGGCTGGCGAGTGCTTCGGTCAGATCGGAACCGTCGCCGTACTGTTTGGCTGCTTTTGCAACCTGTAAGACGGCTGCGATGTCCAGAAGTTCCTTAGAAGTAAGGGTACCCTGTACCTCCAGCCGTTTGATGGATGCACCGATATCGCATAACCCGGAAAAGCTGATATTTCCATGACGGTTCAGACGGTTCAGTGCATCGTTTGTCTCTTCCTGTAATTTTCGGATCTGTTCGATGTCACGCTGGGGTTTCATGCGGTCCACCCGGCGTTTTGCCATAGGGGAGGTCGCATATTCTGTCACCATAGATAGTATTTTATTAAACTCTAGTATGCGTAAGCTTCGTTTGTTCATGGTTTATTCCTTTTATAAAAGTATGTTAGGCTTGATTAAATGCTTTCTTTGCATTGATATGAAGAACCAAGCCGATAATGGCACCGACAAATGCAACGATACCACCGATCAAAAGCAGATAGAAACCAGCACCATATTGAACCATAGAACCATAATCGGAAAGTTCGCTTTTTGCGCTCATAGTTTCATAAATTGCAAAAATTCCCTGAATCAGGGTCAGGATAATATTCAATGTATTTACCCGCAGCATAGACAATGCAATGATCACGATTGCAGTGATCAAAAAGATGACGCCATCTTCGCCGTCCTTAAATAGCGACATGGATTCACTGTATCCAAAAAGGGAAACAGACAGGAACGGAAGAAAGACGGAGATCAGACAGAGCAGGCTTCCGCCCATCACTGCAAAATGTCCGGCATTGAATTTCCGCTTGTACTTAGCACCTGCTGGGGCATAGGCTGCAGAATTTGCATATGGCATCTGATTGTAATTTGCCTGAGGCTGCTGATATTGTGCCTGATTGTAATTTGTCTGAGGCTGCTGGTATTGTGCCTGATTGAAGTTTGCCTGAGGCTGCTGGTATGGTTGCTGATTATAGTTTGCCTGAGGCTGTTGATATTGCATTTGGTTGAAATCTGCCGGCTGGGAGATCGCTGCTCCGCAGGTAGGGCAGGTTGTAGTGCCGTCTGTAAGTGTTGCTCCACATGTTGGACAATTCATAGAATCACGCTCCTTAAAAAATAATATAAAATTAAGATAGCATATATTTAGAAGACTTACAAGAAATCGACTTGGCTTTAGTACATATATTTACTAAAATTAAAGACAGATGGACGATTTAAAACAAGGACTTAGAGTTTATTGCTCAGTCCAAGTATATAATCGGAGGAAACGTGATACAATTTGCACAGGGATAGAAGATGGCGGATTGGCAATTCGTTGGCACCGCGCTCATAGCGAGCGTACATTGTCTGGGATGTGCCAAGATAGTTGGAGACATATTCCTGCGTGTAGTCATGATCCTCTCTTAAATTTTTGATTCGTTCAATATATTTTTTATTATCCATAATTTCACCTTGTTTACACAATAGCATAGTAAAGAAATGTACTATCTCAAATAGTAAATATCTTTACTAATTATTGCGCGCGGGGCGAGAAGAAATCATGTATATGGAGAGCAAAAGAGGAGGAAAAAGATGAGAAGAACAAAGAGATTTGCAGGCTTTGCACTGGCGGCGTGCATGGGCGTGAGTTTACTGGTAAACGTTCCGGCAGGGACGGTGTTGGCGGAAGAACCGACAGAAATGGTAGTTGCAGATATAGCTGAGACGAGTGAAGCAGATTTTGAGTGGGATGGAACGAAGATTACAAAATATAAGGCAAACGGTGCAGATGTCGTAATACCAAGCAGATGTACCGAGATTGGGGATAGGGCATTTCAAAGCAAGACAGCATTGGAAACGGTAGTGATTCCGGATGGTGTAAAGAAAATAGGCGAGTGTGCGTTTGCGGATTGTAGATTATTAAAAAGTATTGTAATACCAGACAGTGTGACAACAATAGGTGATGAGGCATTTTATTATTGCGCTTTATTGGAGTATGCTGTTATACCAGATGGAGTAACAACGATTGGAAAGCGTGACGAAAATAGAGAATAGTGCTTTTTGGGGGTGTGTAAATCTTAAAACTATTCGGGGGTATGCTGTTTCGTACGTAGAGTCTTATGCCAAGGAATATGGCTATATATTTGAAGATGTAGAGGGGAAAATTACTACTTCCTACCGCACCCACGTCCAGTCCTTTGGCTGGCAGAATCCGGTAACGAATGGTGCGATGAGCGGAACAAGCGGAGAAGCAAAGCGACTGGAAGCAATCCAGATCAAGCTTTACGGCGAGATGGCAAACCATTTTGATGTCTATTATCGTGTGCATGCGCAGTCTTACGGCTGGCTTGGCTGGGCGAAGAACGGAGAAGAATCCGGAACTGCCGGCCTTGCGAAACGTCTGGAGGGAATCCAGATTGTACTTATACCGAAGGGTGGCGCAGCACCAGCGAACAACTATAAAAATATTCAGTCTGTGAATACAAAAGCTTATATCAAGAAGTAATAATTATGTAATTGAAGAATAAGAATAAAAAATGCGGAAGGTGTACTTCAATAGCAAAGTACGCCTTCCGTTTTTAACATTATTATGAGCATAAATAAAAATATCTTTTCCTTCAAACCCGCATATTTCCTTGCTTTTTCCAAATGTTCCAAACTTACGCTTTACATTTTCAGAAGTTGTATGCTATGGTTTATGATCGGAGGCGGGAGCATGGGAAACTGGTTTGAGAATATGGAGCCAATGAACATACAGGAAGAACGTGCGAAGACGAAGAAGGCGGAGGAATCCTCCCTTGCGAAAAGTATATATAAGTGATATAAATAGGAAAGAGTGAAGCGCAGGATGGAGGAAGAAAGAGCATGAATTATATCAAAGAATTGCGTGATGGAGAGATGGTATCGGAAATCTATCTCTGTAAGAATAAAGTGGTAGCAAAGACAAAGGCTGGAAAGACATATTACTCTTTGCAGCTTCAGGATAAGACCGGAACGGTCGATGCAAAGATCTGGGAGCTTTCGAATGCGATTGCGCATTTCGAGCCGATGGACTATATTCGTGTTGACGCACAGGTAACGAGCTTTAACGGAGCATTGCAGTTAAATGTCAAGCGTGTGCGCGTGGCGGATGAAGGCGAATACAATGTGACAGATTATATGCCATGTTCAACGAAAGATATTGATACGATGTATCAGGAATTACTGGGACTGATTCAGGGTGTAAAAAATCAGTATTTACATAAACTATTGGAAATGTTCTTTGTTGAGGACAAGGAATTTGCAGAGAAGTTCAAGAAGCATTCCGCAGCCAAGTCCATTCATCATGGATTTATAGGCGGTCTGCTGGAACATTCTTTATCGGTTGCAAAATTATGTGAATATATTGCAGCGAATTATCCGGTTGTCAATCATGATTTACTTGTGACGGCAGCGATTTGTCACGACATCGGTAAGGTCGATGAGATTTCCGATTTTCCACAGAACGATTACACCGACGAGGGACAGTTAGTCGGACATATTGTGATGGGTACGATGATGATTGCGGATAAGGTGCGTGAGATTCCAGGATTTCCACCGAAGCTTGCAAATGAGCTGAAGCACTGCATCCTGGCACATCACGGGGAACTGGAATATGGTTCACCGAAGAAACCAGCATTGATCGAGGCGATGGCACTCGCACATGCCGATAATATGGATGCGAAGTTGCAGACATTTACCGAGATTATCCGGGAGAATGAAGACAAGACGGAATGGCTTGGATTTAACCGTATGTTTGAAAGTAATGTGAGATTGACAGGTGAGAAGAATGAGTAGTGAAGTAAGAAAAGCAATGACGATATTATATAAAGTGCATAACGGATTGTATGTGAATCTGACAAATCGTTGTCCGTGTGCGTGCACGTTCTGCGAACGACAGACCCGTGATCATGTGTCAGAGGTAAATGATGCGCCTTTGTGGCTGGAACATGAGCCGAGTGTGGAAGAAGTGATTGCAGAGTTTGAGAAAACGGATGTTGCGCCGTATGAAGAAATTGTATTCTGTGGATTTGGTGAGCCGACGGAACGGCTGGATGCACTGCTTGAGATCGCAAAATATCTGAAAGCACATTATGATAAGCCAATCCGTATCAATACAAACGGTCTCGGAGATCTGATCTGGAACGAAGATATCACACCGAAGCTTGCAGGTCTGATCGACACAATCTCTATCAGTCTTAACACACCGGATGCCAAGCGGTATCAGGAGATTGTGCGGAGTAAATTCGGGGACGGTTCCTTTGAGGCGATGCTGAAGTTCGCAAAGGATGCGAAAAGGTATGTGCCGAAGGTGGTATTAAGTACCGTGGAGACGACGATCACGAGAGAAGAAGAGGCAAAATGTCAGGCAATCTGTGACGAACTGGGCGTTACCTATCGGATTCGCCCATTTCATTAATAAATTCGCGGACAGATTGTTAACAATCCATGGTAAATGACCGATAATATAAACAGAGATGGGGGTTCCATCTCCAAAAGCACAAGGAAGTGCGTATGATTCTAAGGAAGGAGCAAAAGAACATGGGAATGACAGTAAATGCAATGGCAGGTATGCAGGCTGCAAGTGAAACCGTTTCTGATTATAGTGTAACTGCAAAGGCTGCGGAGACATCCGAGAAGAAGGCTTCTGCAGAGACAGAGAAAGATGCGGTTTACGAGAAGAGCGCGCAGGAAAGTGCCAAGGCACCATATTCCATCAACAAGATGAGCAAGGAAGACCGCGCAGCTTTGGTAAAGCAGCTCAAAGCGGATCAGGAAAGCAGACAGAACAGTCTTACAAATCTTGTATCCCAGATGCTTGGTAAGCAGGCTGGTATGTATGGAATTGCAAACGGAGACGATTCCATCTGGAAGATCTTTGCAAACGGAAATTTCACTGTGGATGCAGCAACGAAAGCACAGGCACAGGAAGATATCTCCGACGATGGATATTGGGGCGTGAAGCAGACCTCGCAGAGATTGTTTGATTTTGCAAGTGCTCTCGCCGGTGACGATGAGGACAAGATGCGCGAAATGCAGAAAGCAATGGAAAAAGGCTTTAAACAGGCAACTGCTGCATGGGGCAAAGATCTGCCGGATATCAGCAACAAGACATTGGATGCGGCAAATAAGCTGTTTGATGAATATTATAAGTCAAAACAAAGCGAATAAATACATAAAAGGTTTGCTATTTCTAACAATTCAGTGTTACAATAAAAGGGTCTTTGACAAGATCCTTTTATTTTTTTGACGGAGAGAGAAAATGCTACGATTCTGGTATGTGATTATTATCTCTTTGCCATATATTATTTACTATCTGGCGAAGGGAAGTTATATAGAGAAAAATACGGAACGCTATTCCGAGGCAGACCGTTATCGCGTGGCACTTCATGTGATTCATGTCATGAAACGAAATGGCAGGATTCGGACGAGTGTGACTGGCGTGGAGAATCTGCCGGCGGAGGGCGGATATGTGTTATATGCCAATCATCAGGGTAAATACGATGCGCTTGGAATTATGGACGCCCATAAGAAACCTTGTACGGTTATGATGGATGCGAAGCGTTCGAAGATGATTATTGTCGATCAGTTTATTACATTGATCGACGGCTGCCGGATTGATAAGACAGATATCAAAAGTCAGGTAGAGGCGACCCGGAAAGTGACAAAAGAAGTAAAAAAAGGCAGACGGTACATTGTATTTCCAGAGGGCGGGTATTTTCATAACCGGAATGCGATCAAGGAATTCATGCCGGGGGCATTCAAATGTGCAGTGCGTGCAAATTGTCCGATTGTTCCCGTGTTATTGGTAGATTCCTATAAACCATTTGAGATCAATTCTCTGCGGCGTGTAAAGACACAGGTACATTTCCTGCCAGCGATTTATCCGGAAGAGTATGAGGGGCTTACAACGGATCAGATTGCAAAGCTGGTGCGAAACCGCATTGTGGATGCAATGCAGCAAAAAGCGTGTGCATAAGAACATTCGGGGAAAAGAGGAGGTACGACTGATGGATATCAATCAGGTATTGATGGATTATGACAATATGTTTGGAACACATTCTCTGGAAGATATAGAGGAGTTTCTGACGACCAATATTGAAGTGGCGATGGATGAGCGGGATTATGCATCGGCACTTTCTCTGCTGAATGAAATGATGGGGTTATGCAGGGATACGAACCAGAATGCAAAGGGACTTCGGTATTGTGCAGATATTGAAGACATACTTGTAAAGATGGGTATGGAAGGCACGGTAGAATATGCAACGAGCCTGTTAAATGTGGCAAATGCGTATCGTACCTTTGGCTATTATATGAAAGCACAGAATTTGTTTGAACGTGTGGAGGTACTTTACCGGGAGAAGCTTTCTGCGGGAGATTACCGGTTCGCGACACTCTATAATAACTGGGCGTTTGTCTACCAGGGAAGTGGCGAGCTGAAGAAGGCAGAAGAGACATTCCGACGGGCACTTGCGGTCGTAGATCTACAGCAGAATGCATGGATGGAGCAGGCAACGACCCGGTGCAATCTGGCACAGGTATTGCTGCAGCTCGCAGGCGGTGCCGCCATGGGCGCAAATGGACAGCGGGTAGATGGCACAACGGCATCCACCATGTATGAGGAAGCACTGCAATGTCTGGAGCGTGCGCTCCGTATCTTTGAATGGGATGGAAAACGCGATTTCCATTACAGTACGGCACTTGCGATGATGGGCGATGCACTTTGCATGCGTGAAGCGTATGTGCAGGGAGCGGATTATTATATGCAGGCGATGCAGGAAATGGAAAAGCACGTCGGAAAATCGAATGCATATCTGGAAATCGAAGAGCGTTATAAGCAGGCGAAATATTATGCCGAGGAAATGAAGAAGGAAGAGGAAGAAGAACAGACGGCAGTTTTGACTGCGGATATGAAAACAAATCCTTCTGTAAAATATCTGACGAATATTGTGCATATGGGAGAAGTGCAGGCGGAAACAGTGCCGCAGGAAGTCGGGACCAAGGAAGCGGCACAGGGACAGTCCGATTATGTGGATACATTATCGGAGGATACGGTTCAGCCAAATGCAGAGAATAACTGGCTGCATATCTGCAAGCGTTTTTATGAATTGCATGGTGCGAAGATGATCCATGAGGAATTTCCGAATTACGAGGCACGGATTGCCGTCGGACTTGTCGGAGAGGGTTCGGAATGCTTTGGCTATGACGATGCCATTTCGCGCGATCATGATTTTGCATTGGGATTCTGTCTGTGGCTTTCAGAGGAGGATTACCGGAGTATCGGAGGTATGCTGCAGAAATCGTATGAGCAGCTTCTGGTTGATTTTGGCGATGAATTCTTACGTGAAAATGGAATTGAAGCACCGACAAACTCGGTCAACAAGGTGCTGTCACATAGAAGAGGTGTTTCCTCTGTGCGCGAGTTCTATGAGAATCTGCTTGGCGTGAAGGTACAGAAAACCGCAGAGGGTGGTTATATTCTCCCGGATAGCTGGCGGCAGATCTCAGAAGAGAAGCTGGCGGCGGCGACCAATGGAATGGTGTTCCGCGATGATGCCGGTGCATTTACAAAGATACGGGAGAGTCTGCTTGAGTATTATCCAACAAAGGTATGGATGATGCGTCTGGCAGAGAAACTGCATGGATTTGCGCAGACAGCGCAGACGAATTATGCACGTATGATGGCAAGACAGGATTATGTGACCGCGAATCTCTGCGTGGCAAAGGGCATGCAGTACACGATGGAGATCATTTATCTGCTGAATCAGAAGTATGCACCTTATTATAAATGGATGCGGAAAGGCATGCAGAGCCTGTCGCTCATTGACAGCGTGGCTCCGATCCTTGACCGGATCGCAGTGATTCCGAATCAGGCAGCTGCGTGGGAAGGACGTACGTATAGCGCGTATGAGACGAATTATAAAGACGAGATTGTGTCCTGCTTTGAGGATATTGCAGAATATCTGTTGATGGAGCTTAAAATGCAGGGCGTAGTGAAAGGGACAGATACATTCCTTGATGTATATGCGCAGGATCTGGTACAGCGTGTGGATCGCGGTGATTTCGGTGCCGTGGAGGATGCCGAGATGGAAGCAAACTACCGCGAGTATGTAAACGATTTGAAGCAGGCGGCAAAAGAAAAGACAACAGAAAAATCAAAATATGACCTCGAAGAAGAGATGGGACTGGCACGTGAATGGAGCAATGAAACGCCATTTGACCGCGAGGAAACGATTGCGGCAATCATAGATGCGGAGTGGAAGTTGTTTGGAAGTACCATCTATCCGGACGACTGGAATACATTCTTCATCATGCGGAAGAGCCGGTATCTGGCTTGGACGAATGATCTGCTTGCAAGCTATCTGCAGGATTGTAAGGCAGGAAATGCATTGCAGGTAGAGCGGAGTGAGAAACGGATTGGCATCGAAGAGGATCTGGTGCAAATCCAGTTAGACTGGTTGCAGAAATTCATCGAGAATTATCCGAAGATGGCAGGTTATGTACGTTTTATCTATACAAATGATGCACAGGAGACGATCGAATCGGCACTGCGCAGAGACATTGCTGCCTATGGAGACCGGACGTTTATCCTGTTTGGCAAATTTGTGACCGATATCGCACAGGCAGGCGGCAACCTGACGTACGACATCATGAATTATATGGCATGCCTGTATGGATATGGCGGAGTTGAAGATGCAGAACGTCAATTATAATTCCAATATAGGACTATCAAGTATAATGAAATAGAAAAGAACTCGTAAACAAACATGCTTGCGTGTGCATGTAATTGTTACGAGTTCTTTTTATGCAGAAAATAGTTTAATATAGTTTTTCTGTCTCACAGATCGTGCCGCCGCCGACTACAATATCACCATCATATAAAACAACGGCCTGCCCTTTCGTGATTGCACGCTGTGGTTCATTGAAAATGACTTCAATCTTTCCATCCGGGAGTGGATTGACAGTCGCTGGTGCTTCCGTATGACGATAGCGTACCTTCGCAGTGACACGGATCGGGGTATCGATATGGCCGATTGAGATGAGATTCACATCATCTGCGACAAGGCGTTTTGAGAAGAGATCTTCATTTCGACCAAGGACAACCTGATTTTTCTCGATGTCGACATCCATGACATACATCGGTTCTTTCAGTGCCAGTCCAAGTCCTTTACGCTGACCGATCGTGTAGCGGATGATTCCCTTGTGGCGTCCTAAGACATTGCCGTGGACATCAACGAAATCGCCCTCCGGGTAAGTCTTGCACGCATGCTGTTCGATGAACTTCGCATAATTTCCATCCGGCACAAAGCAGATGTCCTGACTGTCGTGCTTTTTCGCATTGACAAAACCATGTGCTTCCGCGATGGCACGCGTCTCGCTTTTCGGCATGCCGCCGAGTGGAAACTGTGTGTGCGCAAGCTGATCCTGTGTCAGGGAATAGAGCACATAGCTCTGATCCTTGCTTGCGTCGACTGCTTTCTTCAAGAGATAGCGCCCGGTTGTTTCATCCTGTACAATCTGCGCATAATGTCCGGTGACAACGTAATCCATTCCAAGCTCCTGTGCCCGTTGGTACAGATATTCGAATTTCAGATAGCGGTTACAGTCGATGCAGGGATTCGGTGTGATGCCACATTCGTAGCAATGCACGAACTTGTCCATGACCTGTTCCTTGAAATGTTCCTTGAAGTTCATGACGTAGTGATCCATGCCCATTGAATGTGCCACAGCACGGGCATCCTCCACGTCGTCTAAGGAACAGCAGGTGTGTTCCTTGTTGATGACGATGTCATCGTTTTGATATAATTTCATGGTGGCACCGATGCATTCGTAGCCCTGCTCCTTCATCAGAAAGGCCGCCACGCTGCTGTCGACACCGCCGCTCATAGCGATCAATGCTTTCTTATTCATAGTTCCTCCGAAAAATTCCTTGGACTTTTTTGTTTTATAATAGTATAGTATAAATATTGAAAATATAAATAGTCATTGCACATCCGCGCAATTTTTCTATATCATAATATAGTATGAACAGAATTGCAATATATGTGTCCGGTATAAAATGCAGACCGGCATATGCATCTGAGGGTGTGAGGTGGTTATGATTTGAATAGATATTGGAGGCAGGTCATGGGAACAATTGTAAATAAAACCATTCAGGAGGCAACCGCGCGCCTGAAGGAAAACTACGAAGCACAGAAGATTTTTGATATGTCACTCGGCGATTGTGTACCGAACCGGGACGCAATCATTTCGATCATAGAAGGGCTGCGCACGGTCACATTTCCGGGATTTTTCGGCTCTGAAAATATGGCATATGTTTCCAAGGATAATTTCGCGGGAAGCACGCTGGCAATCCTCTATGAACGGCTGTTTAAGCAGGTGCGTGTCGCCTTGAAGTTCGATAACAAGGAGCTTGCCGATGCAGAGATCCGGGCGAAAGCGGAGGAGTATACATCAACATTTATCGCGAAGATCCCGGACATTCAGGCGATGATCTTAAAGGATGTGGATGCGGAGTTTAACGGTGATCCGGCGGCGAAGGACCACCAGGATATCATCCTTTCCTATCCGGGGATTTTCACGATTTTTGTATATCGGTATGCACATGTCCTGTATGAGTTAAATGTACCTTATATTCCGCGTATCATGACGGAATATGCACACGGACTGACCGGAATCGACATTAATCCGGGTGCGACGATCGGCGAATATTTCTGTATCGATCATGGTACGGGAATCGTCATCGGCGAGACGACGACGATCGGCGATCATGTGAAGATCTATCAGGGCGTAACGCTTGGAGCACTCTCCACACGGAAGGGACAGCTGCTTTCCGGTGTGAAGCGTCATCCGACGATCGAGAATAATGTTGTGATTTATGCGAATACTACTATCTTAGGTGGCGAGACTGTGATCGGTGAGAATTCTGTTGTAGCCGGAAACTCTTTTGTCACGACATCCATCCCGGCGAATACGAAGGTCGCTTCGATGCAGCCGGAGCTGGAAATAAAAGAACAGAAGTAGGGATTCGATTTATGCAAACCAAAGATCATCTTGCCTTAGGGCGTTATCTTGCACGTGTATTTGAGATAGAAGAACCGGTAAAAAAATACGCATTTGTAATTGGAAATATCATGCCGGATGTTAACAAATGTTCATACATCCACGGATATTTTCAGTTGCTGCGCGCGCATAGACAACAAAAAGATGCGGGACCTTTGTCGTTGAATGACCATCGGCGTATGCTGATCGGTGGGCATACAGCGGAAGGGTCTCGTTTTTTTGTCAACCGGGTGTACCGCGTGCTGCGGAAACGGGAGAAACTGTCGGTGTGTGATTATTACCAGATGGGAAAGGCGACACATTATCTGGCAGACCGCTTCACGTATCCGCACACAATGCGCTATACCAGTGGATTTTTTGCGCATATCCGATACGAAAAGCAGTTGCATATTTATATGCGGGATATGCTTGCAGTCCTGCCGAATATGCGGGATGCGGTAGATAAATGCTTTTCCCGGACAAGCTTCAACAGTTTGTACCGCTCGTATCGGAAGGAACCGGAGGGAAATGGAACGGTTTTGCACGATTGTTTTCATATTCTGGCAGTATGTATTGCCTATTTGGAAAATATCCTATATAATGGGATAAGAAAGAATATGCAAAAAATGTAAACATTCTGATATGCATACACAAGAGAATGAAAAGCAAGAGGGAAGGAGCGTGTATGAGTGGACAAGTCAGAATTCGAGTCACGTTATTTTGACCTGGTATCCAAAGCGCCGGGCAAAACTTTTTTATTTTATGGCAATTTAAAAGAAGACATGATACGCTGGTCTGCATCGGCAGTGGAATATTTCGGATTACCGGGGGAGATATTCGGAGATTCCACGCGGGAGTGGATCAGCCGGATTCATCCGGAGGATGTGGAACCATATACAGATAGTCTTATGGAGCTTCTCCATGGCGTGACGCCGTATCACAACTGTGAGTACCGTATCAAGAACGCACAGGGAGAATATGTGTGGGTCAATTGCCGCGGATACATGACTTACGATGCGGATGGAAAAGCAGAGTGGTTTGGTGGTCTTGTCACGAATATGGGATATCAGACAAAGATCGATGCAGTCACGAATCTGTGGACCGTTCATCAGTTCCGGAGTGAGTTAAACCGTCTGCTGGATGACCGCGCGCGGGGTGGAATTCTCATGATCGGGCTGGAGAACTTCAAGCGGATCAATGCAGAATACAGCTATGCTTATGGTGATAAGGTGCTCGCCTTGATCGGAGAGAAACTGCGTGAGGGTGTGCTCCACAACTGTCATGTATTTCGGATGGACGGAGCGAATTTTGCGATTGTCATGCAGGATGCAGGTGTGGAGCGTATTGTAGAATACAAGAAGTTCGTAGACAGCTTTATGCGGAATCTGGTCGTGTCCGGGCAGGTGGTACACCTGCGGTTTAAGGCAGCGGCAGCGTTCTTCCCTGAAGATGGGGAGTTCTTAGACCAGATTCAAAGTAACCTGTTTTACGCCCTTGATCATGCAAAGCTGACGAATACCGATGATGTTGTATTCTACAGCAAGGAATTATTTGCACAGAAGAAATATATGACACGTCTGAAGGAGGCAATCCGGGAGTGCGTGGAGGAAGACTGTAAGGGTTTCCGTATTGTAATGCAGCCGATCGTGGAGACGAAGAGCGAGGTCTGTGATGCAGCGGAAGTATTACTCCGCTTTACTCATCCGGAATTCGGTGTGATAGGACCGATGGATTTTATTCCGATTCTGGAGAATTCCAAGGAGATCATCCGGGTTGGAAAATGGGTGATCGACCAATCATTACAGACGCTTGCCAGGTGGCGGGAGCAGATTGGACATATGCCGTTAAAGCGTCTGCAGATCAATGTGTCTTATGTACAGTTCAAAGATCCGGAGCTCTTAGGTTATGTTGTGGAACGGCTCGATCATTATCAGCTTCCGCATGATGCGGTCATGCTGGAACTGACGGAGAGCTGCCGGGTGGAGCAAACGTCATTTCTATCGGACGTCCTGCAGACATTCAAGGATGCGGGTATCAGCATTGCGCTTGACGACTTCGGAACCGGCTATGCATCGCTGACCGTACTCAAAGACATTCCTGCCGACATGGTGAAGCTTGACCACACGATGACGCGGAGTATCACCGAGAAACCGAAGGACAAAGCGCTGATCGAATTCATCGTTACATACTGCAAGAAGGTTGGTATCGCTGTCTGTGCGGAAGGTGTCGAGAAAGTGGAAGCACTCTCCATCGTACGAAACGCAGGTGTCGAATGTATCCAGGGCTACTACTACGATAAGCCGCTCGAACTCGATACGTTCTACCGGAAATATGTGAAATAAACGAAACACACCATATCAATTGCATATATCCAGTATCGGTTCGAGTAAATACGATGTATTGAAACTAAGAAGTTCTAAACATATGTATATTACTCGAATCCGATCTGGATATCTATGCAGTTGACAGGTGTGTTTCTTTCGCTTTTGTAAGATTGAGGTAGAGTGTAAGGAATTTGCAGAGCCAATAAAGTAAATAAAGAAACCACATGGATACAATTCTAAAGCAGACCGTTGAAGCACGTCGGCACTTAATGAGTGCGAAGCGCGAATTTAGTACCGCTACGTGCTGAACCGAGCGGGAGCGCGTCTGCGTAGAATGTATCCATGTGGTTTCTTTTTAGTTATATAAATGCAAATTCCGTCAACTTAATCTGGACTTCACATAGTTGAAATCTTGATTGTACTTGTTATCAATCTTCTCGTCCCCGAACATGCAGTCCGTGAACATATCGTTCGTGTTCGTGCCCGGCGATACAACAAAGCCGTCTCCAAAATCCGCTTTCCCAAGGAACACACTCTCGTAGAACATGTGATCCATATTTGTCACCTGTGCAGTCAGGAACCGCTCCGGGAATTTCAGTCCATCCGGGATACGGCACTCAGAGAACATATACTCCATGTTCATGACATGCGATGTATCAAAGATCTTACCGAAATCAAATGCCTCGGATACAGAACTCTGGTAAAACATGTATCGCATATCCTCGACTTCCTTCGTGTGGAAATGGTCACCGAGCGAGAAGCCCTTCGGCATAACACAGCCTGCAAACATCAGGTTCATGTCCTTGATGCCACGCGTGTTGAACAGTCCGCCGATCTGGAAGCCTTCCGGGAGCGTTACCCAGGAGAACATACCACAGCAGCTACTTGCATTGATCGGAACCTCCAGACGTCCACCCTTGAATTCACGGTAGTTAAATTTCAGAATCTTTTTTCCATTCCAGTTCTTGGTAGGCATAAAACAGATCGGATTGTAGAGAACCCAGTGCTTGTCGCCCGTACCTTCCTGAAACCATTTATAATTTGGTACACCAATCCGGTTCTGGAACCACATACGCTCGGAGTCATCGTTGACATCGATAAAGTAGGAATTTTCTTCATATACAAAGTGGTCACGACCGAATACTTTCTGGCGTTCGATTTCTTCTTTTCCAGCTATCATTAAAATTACCCCCTGTTGCTAATCAATTCGTACAAAAAATGCATGATAATTTGCATATTTTGCACAACAGTCTACTTTGATTATAGCGGATACAGGGGGTAGTTGCAACGGCAAAATCAATTATTGTGCAGATTCTGTCACGGTTTCGGTCTGTTCGATGCCGGTTTCATCTATTTTGTAGGAACCGCCCTGCTCTAACAGAGCGTCTGCGTCAACTCCAAGGTCTTTTTCAGCTTTCGCAAACCATACAGGCGTCTCATCCGGATTCGCCTCGTCAGTTGGGATATTCATCGTGTTGAAAATATATTTTCCCTCTGCATTGAAGATATACTCTGCCCAGCCGTAGCTTTCCACGGTTCCGCCTGCGATGAGCACATGCTTATTTCCTTCGGAATCGGTGTAATCCTTCCGGAAATAGTCTGTGTCGCTGCACTGATCGGTGATGTCTGTTTTCTCATCATTCAGATTTAGATACAGGCGTCCGTTCTCGGCAGTCGTGTAAGAAAGATCTCCTGTTTTTTCGATGGTAAATGTAACCGAGTTGTCGTCCTCGGAGATCTCCACATTCGAGCCATCTGCCATAACAATGATTGTGTGCACAAGAGATTTCCCGGTCGCCGCGTAACATATGCCGTTCGATGCGGCAAACATCATGACCAGACATGCAGCAGTGTAGCACATGCGCCGAACCACACGGGTTGTCCGGCTGCGCCGGATGGATGCCGGGTTTAAGTTGATTTCTGCGTCGGTCGTCAGGCAGTCAAATGCCTGCTTATATTTTTCATGATTCGTCATAGTTCCAATCCTCCTTGATTTCTTCTCGAAGAGCGGCGCGTCCACGGTTTAAGCGAACCTTGACGTTGCTCTCGCTTACATGCAGTATTTCTGCGATTTCCTTGATCGTGTAATCTTCATAATAGAAGAGATGAATGACGGTGCGCTGTTTCTCCGGGAGCCGCAGCACTGCCTCGAACAGGGTACTGCTTTCAGTATCTGGGAAATCCAGCTCCTCCATATAGCTTTCTAAGGATTGCCGGTGTTTCCGCCAGAAGGCGCGAACGATATTCCTGGATTTGTTGATTGCAACCCGCATCAGCCATGCACGGATATGGGTTTCGTCTTCAAATTCTTTCTTCAGAATATGATATTGCAGGAAGGTGTCCTGCACGACATCTTCTGCGTCTTCGCGGTTCTGACAGATACTGAATGCAATCCGGTATAAATGATTCTGATAGCGTTCCATCAGTATCCGTATTGGTATCTTCATAGTCACATCCTCCGTCTGTTTCAAAAGGCCTTTCACAGATTATACACGTGGGCGGACGAAAAGGTTACAAAAACTTGACATTTTTAAATAATCGTGGTTTAATCTGTTACTGTAATACTTTATTACACTAAATCATTAACCTATTAGAGCAATAAATGAGTAAAGAAAATGGATATGCAGCGAAGACATGCATATCGTCGAGGAGGAAGAGAATCATGAGAAAATTAAAGAAATTACTTGCAGTTGCATCTGTTGCTGCAATGACACTTTCCCTTTGCGCCTGTGGCGGCAAGAAGGATGATACTTATACGGTAGGTATCTGTCAGTTAGTACAGCATGAAGCACTCGATGCTGCAACAAAGGGATTTAAGGATGCATTAGTCGAAGAATTTGGTGAGGATGGAATCAAGTTTGATGAGCAGAACGCACAGGGTGATGCAAATACATGTGCAACGATCATCAATGGATTTGTAAGTAGTGATGTGGATCTGATTCTTGCAAACGCAACTCCTGCATTGCAGGCAGCCGCTGCTGGTACAGATACAATCCCAATTCTTGGTACATCTGTAACAGAGTATGGTGTTGCACTTGAGATTCAGGATTTCAATGGTACCGTTGGTAGAAATATTTCTGGTACATCTGACCTTGCACCACTGGAGAGTCAGGCAGATATGATCAAGGAGCTGTTCCCAGATGCAAAGACAGTCGGACTTCTGTACTGTTCAGCAGAGGCAAACTCCCAGTATCAGGTAGATACAGTCAAGGCAGCTCTGGAGAAGCTTGGATATACATGTGAGTATTATTCATTCTCCGATTCCAATGACCTTTCAACAGTCACAACATCTGCAGCCAATGCAAGTGATGTGATCTACGTTCCAACAGATAACACAGTCGCAGCTAATACAGAGATCATCAAGAATATCTGTATGCCAGCAAAGACTCCTGTAGTTGCCGGCGAGGAAGGTATCTGTAAGGGTTGTGGTGTTGCAACACTTTCTATCAGCTACTATGATCTGGGTGTCGCAACTGGTAAGATGGCAGCCAAGATCCTGAAGGGTGAGTCTAAGGTAGAAGAGATGCCAATCGAGTATGCACCACAGTTTACAAAGAAGTACAACAAGGATATCTGTGACGAACTCGGTATCAGCGTACCAGATGATTACGAAGCAATCACAAACGAGTAATCGAAAAGAATAGCGAAAACAAGCGTATTTACTTGATTTTTGTTGTATTATTATAGTATAGTAGTCGGGTAGAGTTTTTCTACCCGACTTTTGTTAATGAAGAAATAAAGGAGAGAAAGAAATGGATGTAAGTGCTTTATTCAATGCCATGCCAGGCGCGATTGCCCAGGGTCTGATCTGGGGTATTATGGCGATTGGCGTGTACATTACGTTCCGGATTCTGGACATCGCCGATTTGTCCGTCGATGGAACGATGTGTACCGGTGCAGCCGTATGTATTATGTTGATGCAGAAAGGGTATCATGTAGCAGCCGCGATGGCGATCGCGACACTTGCCGGTATGCTCGTGGGACTTGTAACCGGTTTGTTTCACACGACGATGGGAATTCCGGCGATCTTAGCAGGTATTCTGACACAGCTTGGTCTGTGGGGAGTGAACCTGAAGATCATGGGAAAGGCAAATCAGCCGATCAATGTGGACAAATATGATCTGGCAGTTTCTCTGCGTTACATAAAGAGGGTTGCATTCTATAAGAATTCCATTTTTGTCGTATTTCTATTTATGATTGTTGTCATCGGAATTTTGTACTGGTTCTTCGGTACAGAGCTTGGTAGTTCGCTTCGTGCAACGGGTTGTAATGAGAATATGGCGCGTGCGCAGGGTATTAACACGAACTTCAACAAGGTACTCGGATTGATGATCTCGAATGGTCTGGTTGCATTTGCAAGTGCATGTCTTGGACAGTATCAGGGATTTGCAGATATCAATATGGGTAAAGGTGCGATCGTAATCGGTCTGGCATCGGTTATCATCGGTGAGGCAATATTCAGCCGTATCTTCAAGAACTTCGCATTGAAGCTTCTGTCGGTTGGTATCGGTGGAGTGATTTATTTCATCGTATTGCAGATCGTTATCTGGCTCGGCGTCGATACGGATCTGTTGAAGTTGTTCCAGGCTTTGATCGTAGCAGTATTCCTTGCAGTGCCTTACTGGAAGGGAAAACATTTCAACAAGGGTAAGAAGCTTGCGGCAACCGCAGAGAAGAAGGAGGCGTAAATACTATGTTAGAGCTGAAGAATATTTATAAGACCTTCAATGCGGGAACGGTCAATGAGAAAATGGCATTAAGAGGACTGAATCTGACGCTGGAGGATGGCGATTTCGTAACCGTCATCGGTGGAAACGGGGCCGGTAAGTCTACGATGTTAAATGCAATCGCCGGTGTATGGCCGGTCGATCAGGGACAGATCCTGATTGGGGATGCCGATGTAACAAAGCTTCCGGAATATAAGCGTGCCAAATATCTCGGCCGTGTGTTCCAGGATCCAATGACCGGAACAGCAGCGACAATGGAGATTCAGGAGAATCTGGCACTGGCACTCCGCCGGGGAGACAGCCGTACTTTGAAAGCCGGAATCACGAAGAAGGAGCATGCAAAGTATCGTGAGATGCTGGCTACACTGGGACTTGGTTTGGAAGACCGTATGACATCGAAGGTAGGACTTCTGTCCGGTGGTCAGAGACAGGCACTCACACTGCTGATGGCAACCCTGAAGAAGCCGAAGCTCCTGCTCCTCGATGAGCATACAGCCGCTCTTGATCCGAAGACTGCGGCGAAGGTATTGCAGACGACCGATATGATCGTCAACCGCGATAATCTGACCACGTTGATGATCACACATAATATGAAGGATGCAATCGCACACGGAAACCGGCTGATCATGATGATGGATGGCAATATCATTCTCGATATCCGTGGTGAAGAGAAGAAGAAGCTGACCGTTGCAGATCTGCTTCACAAGTTTGAAGAGGCAAGTGGCGAGGAATTTGCGAACGATAAGGCGATTCTTGGCTAATCTATGAATCAGTAGATATGAACGAAGAACAGGTATTGATTGCACGTTTGCAGGATTTGGCGAAGCGCGCATACAGACAAAATATTTATACATACACCGGATTCCTGACACCCGCGGAGCTTGCGGTGGTCTATGAGAAGCAGGCGGATTTCTCCTTTGTTGGGATGACCTGCTTCGGCGGAACGCCGGAGTGCGAACGGCAGATGGTGCAGTTTGGCTCGGAAGAATTGTTTGGGTATGCGGGCGTGTTCCCCATCTCGATTATTCTGGTAGAACCATTACTGGACAAATTCGCTGAAGATCTGAGTCATCGCGATTTTCTCGGCGCGCTTATGAATCTGGGGATTGAACGGTCTGTGCTCGGTGACATTCTGGTAAAGGATGGAAAGCGGGCATATATTTTCTGTCAGGAGAATATCGCTGCATATATTATGGAGCAACTGACAAAGATAAAACATACGAACGTGAAAACCTCTCTCGTGGAGGGTGAGATCGAGGATCTGAAGCCTGTACTTGAGGATATACACGTGATCGTCAGTGCACCGAGGTTTGATGCCATCGTTGCAGCCGTCACAAAATGCTCCCGCAACGAGACGCTGGATATATTCCGGGCGAAGAAAGTCACACGTAACGGCAGAATTGAGGAACGCAACAGTCTGGTCTTAAAAGATGGCGATAGTTTCTCAGTCCGCGGGTACGGAAAGTTCCGGTATTGCGGTGCCGGAAGTGAGACGCGAAAGGGCAGAGTGAATATTTATTTAAAGAAATATATTTAGGGGTTTTCGAATGGGAAAAGTCGTGATAAAATATGTGACAGTGAGGCTTTTGCCATGAAAAAGGGAGACAATGAGGCGAGAAGGATATGATCAGTAAGTACATTACAGAGAATGGAAAATTCAGACAGATTGATGAGTTTATGCCTGGTACATGGATCAATCTGACAGCGCCGACGCAGGACGAGAGTCTCGAGATTGCAAGAAGATATAATGTGGATCTCGCAGATATCCGGGCTGCACTGGACGATGAGGAGTCATCCCGTGTGGATGTCAACGATGATTATGTTTTGATATTATTCGATATTCCTTCGGTTGAGATCCGGCACAACCAGGAGGCATATACAACCATCCCGCTGGGGGTTGTATGGACGGACGATGCAATTATCACGGTGTGTTCGGCGGAGACACCGGTGCTCAAGCATTTTATTGTCAATAATATACGAGATTTTACCACGAAGAAGCAGGTGCGTTTTACCTATCAGATTATGTACCGGACGAGCATGTTATATCAGTCGTATCTTCGGATTATTGACCGGCGCAGACTTGAGATGGAGGAACGTATGGGAGGCGCAACGGAGGATGCCGATATCGTCAACCTGCATGAGATGGAATCCAACCTGGTGTATTTTGATACATCATTGCGTGCGAACCGGATGGTCGTGGACCGTCTGACACGGTATAGCGGAATCCGGAAATTCCCGGAGGATCAGGAATTGCTGGATGATGTGATTGTCGAGAATCTGCAGGCGATAGAGATGACGCAGATCTACCGGGATATCTTAAAGGGTACACGGGAATTGATGTCAACATTCATTGATAACCGTCTGAACAACATCATGAAGCTGTTGGCTGCGATTACGATCGTCATGTCCATACCGACGATTATATCGGGATTATATGGTATGAATGTAAATGGCAACGGTATGCCGTTTTCAAAGGAACCATGGGGATTTATGATTATATGTGTGCTTACACTTGTCATCTGTATTGTAGTGACAATTGTGCTGCGAAAGAAGAAGATGTTGTGATAGCTCCAGGTTGCAGGCAGACACAGAACTATGCAGGATGGCATGGGGATATAAGGGTTGAGAAAGATTGAAAAATTTGAGATTTAAATTCGTTGTTGCAACGAGTCCGTTGTTCGTTGCCACGCATATTCCGCGTGCGAATTATATGATAAAACACAAAGAAAAATACACCGAACAGCAGCGGTATGATTTTGCGATGAAGATCGAGAATCATATGCGCAGACGCGCCCGTACCAAGACGGATGTATTTGGCAGGGAGAATCTGCCACAGGATGGCGGCTACATCATGTATGCCAACCATCAGGGGAAATACGATGCACTTGGTATCATGCTGGCACATCCGAAGCCATGTGCGATGTTGTGGGAAGAGAAATCCGCAGATCGTCTGGTGGCAAGACAGGTTTGTGGACTGGTGGAGGGAACCACGATTTCCTTTGAGGATCCGAAGCAGCAGATCGGAGCACTCAAGACGATTGCCGAGCGTGTGAAGGATGGAAAACCATATTTGATTTTCCCAGAGGGCGGTTATACGGATAATAAAAATGAGTTACAGGAATTTAAGTCCGGATGTTTCTCGTGTTCGTTAAAATCCAAGACACCAATGGTTCCAGTTGTGATCTACGATTCGTGGAGGTCGATGGATACGAATACCTTTGAGAAGGTTCGGACACAGGTATATTTCCTGCCGCCAATTCCATATGAAGAATATGGAAAATTGCGGAAGCATGATGTATGCGAATTGGTAAAGAAGAGAATTCAGGAGAAGCTTGACGAATTAAAAGAAGCAGATCCGAGGAGATGAAAACGTGAAGACAGGTATTGTATTAGAGGGCGGTGCGTTCCGCGGGCTTTTTACCGCAGGAGCATTGGACTGCCTGATGGATAATCAGATAGTATTTGATTATGTGGTAGGAGTATCTGCCGGCGCTGGAAACGCGGTTAATTATCTGGCAGGGCAAAAAGGTCGTACCAAATGGACGATTACCGCAAGCGGTGAAAATGCATATTATGGTGTCAAGCAGATGCGTAAAAGCAAGAAGATGCTTGATTTAGACCGTATGGTGATGGAGTTTTCGCATAAGCAGTATCCATTTGACTTTGAGAAGTTCGTTGCGTCACCATCGGAGGTAGAGCTCGTAGTGACAAACTGCGAGACTGGAAAAGCCGAATATATCGCAAAGACAGAGGATGAGAAGCGCATGCTGACGGCAGTCAAGGCATCGTGTTCAGTTCCTGTGCTGTGCAATCCGGTTGAATTAGATGGATTCCATTATATGGATGGAAGTCTGGCTGATTCGATTCCGGTGAAGCGTGCATTTGAGGTTGGATGTGACCGGGTTGTCTGTATTTTGACAAGAAAGCCAGAGGAAGCACCGACAAACTATGGAAAGATCCGCGTGCTGATGCGTACCTATAAGAAGAAATATCCGGCATTTTATGATACATTGATGCGCAGACGTGAGATGTATGCGAAGCAGTTAGACAGGATCGACCGATACGAGAAGGAAGGAAAGCTTCTCGTGTTCCGTCCGGAGTTAGACAGCATCAGCAAGTTTGAGCAGGATAAAGAAAAGCAGGAAGCATTCTATCAGAATGGATATGATCTGATGGCAGCTAACCTGCAGAAGATGCAGGATTTCCTGCAGGGAAAATAATCAGCGTTTTTGGCTGTGTTTGTACCACAGATACATATACGCAACAAGCGGACTGTATTCTGGAAGCGGGATGATCCCAAGAGATTCGTATACCTCTTTGCTGTCATAATCAGTAGAATATGCAGAGATTCCGGTCAGATAGACCGGGATCTTTTTTTGTGCCGCCTGTTCGACGAGTGCAAGCAGAGATGGATTTTTCGTATTGATCGTACCGGAGTGGTAAGCGTGGATCAACACTACGCATGCATTGTCCGGCAGATAATACTGCATACCCGGCATAGACTGGAAGAAGCATACTGGGCAGGATGTATCGAAGTGGACGGATGTTTGCCGCAGGTCGGAAAACTCCTGAAGGACAGGTGCAACTGCATCCGCATATTCGTTATATGGACGTTCGTACAAGCTATCGTCAAACGGATAATGGTTGTAGATACCGAGCGCATTGTAGATCTTCGGCGTACTTCCGGTGTTACAGTAGGCGATGCCGACGGCTGTTGGCAAAGTTGGGGAAGTGATATAATCAACGGCAGCGGTAAAGTTCGTCAGTCCATTTGCACGCGGATCATCTAAGATATAATTGCTTGACACGAGCAGGATTGGAACCTTTGCATAGGCAAAGCACATACCAAGCGCCGCGGCGGTAAAAGGAAGCGTATCCGTGCCATGCGTCACAATGATGCCGTCAATATCCTTTGTGAGCTGCTCCCGGATGCAGGAGATAAGCAGGTTCAGATGCGAACCATCCATATACTCACTCAGGGTTGTATAAGGAGCTTCCGTCTGAAAGTGCGGGATGGCTGCTCCTTTTTTCTTTTGCTCGGTCTCGTACATTGCCAGCAGTCGATATGGCATTTGTGTATCAGTGGAGACAAAGTTCTGCTGTACAGACGAACCAATCGTGCCGCCTGTGAAGATAACTGTGATATTCATAAAACTACTCCGTTTCATTTTCCTTTAGTTTTAACATGATATTCGAGATAAATTCATGTTGTTCGGTATAAAAATTCGAGGAACCGTGATATTTTTGTGTCGTTGCCTGAATCGAGGCAAGACCGATACCACTTTTACGCTCCTTCGTGGAGATGTATTTTCCGTTCCGCGTGCAGACATTGCCGTCAAAGCTGTTTACCATTGTGATATACAGGTGCCCCGGGGTGTCGAGATCCGCGGATAAGCGGATGAAACGGGCATCGGTCCGGACATGGCGGCATGCGGTGACTGCGTTATCAAGCAGATTGCCGAAGATCAGGCACAGGTCAATATCCGAGATCGCTATCTCCTTTGGAATAACAACCTGCAGCTTCGTCCGGATGCCATAGCTTTGGGCGATATCGATATAATAATGAATCGTTGCGTTGACCACGGGGTTGTCACAATAGGTGGCAGGTGCCTGTACATTCGATATCTCGGAAGAATAGTTGGAGATATATTCCTGTAATTTCTCATACTGGCCGGTCTGGGAAAGTTCGTTCAATACTGCAATCGTATGCTTGAAATCATGCCGGATACGGCGTGTCTCATCCAGATACGCCTGCATTTTCTCATACTGGTCTGCCTGAAGCTGGTACATCAGGGCGGTGGAATCTGCTTCGATCTTCCGGGAGGTCGTGACGGCGATGATGTACAACAGGGACTGGAACAGCATGAAGAACAGGAACAGCACACCTTCGATCACCATTGCAATCTGGAAGATCCGCCCGACGCGGATGTTGGCATAATCAATCGGAATCATATAGATGTTGCAAAAGGAGATGATTGCAGGAATCATCCATGCGATTCTCCAGAATAATGTCGTGTTGAAATTCTCAAACAGCCATCGGTATTTGTGCCGCATGCGGAGTAACACAGACATAATGAGGAGACTGACCGCATATTGTATGATTAGACCGGGCACGGAGTCGTCATGTATGTTGGAATGCGGATCGATCCGCGCGATGATGTAATAGTTCATGATGCAGCCGAAGGATAACGCAGCGGTTGCACATAAAAACATGTAAAGTAATTTCAACTTTTCCAGTTTTACAGTCAAAAAATACGCAATCAGACAGATGCCGAGCAGAGGGAAGAAGAATATGTTTGTGTAGTAGGAGCCGGAAGAGTCCAACCATGCCAGCACAAAACAGACTGCAACCATGCATGGCAGCAGCACCGGATAGAGCTTTCTCTGGGGAATGATGAGCCAGTCCGCAACAGGGATGATGCAAAGAAAGATGCCGGGGAGGATAATGCCGTATTCGGCGGCTCTGTAAACGAGGTTCCAGAAATTCATGAGAGTCCTCCTTTCGTCAATGCCTTCGTGCGCCGCTTAAACTGGTGAGAGATATAAGCCTGTGTGATGGCGGCTGCATTTTTCCTATGAATCGAAAATGTTGTGGAGTCGCACATGGTGCAGGAAGCGTTCTCCATATGCTGCACATAGTCCAGGTTGATGAGTATCCCCCGGTTGATGGTCAGAAACCGTTCGTCCTGTGTGAGGATGGATGCGGCTTCGCGAAATGGCATGCGGCAACGGAACACATCGCGCCCCTGAATCTGCAGATAGTTGGAATCCGAGGTGATATAGCGGATGTCAGAATATAAAACCGGAATCTGCTTCCGGTCTATCGAGATTGAAAATGCCTGTGTGTCAGTCTCTTCTTCCTGCGTGATCGCCAGCTCGTCGAACAGCCGGGCGATCATCTCCCCGGTTACGGGTTTTTCGAGATAATCAAATGCATGCACCCGGAATGCATCTGCCCGATGTTCCGGACTGCTGGTCAGGAACACGATAGGTGTCCGGGGAGCAATCCTGCGGAATTCTGCCGCCAGATCAATTCCGGTTGTATCCTGTAAATAAATATCAAAGATAACAAAAGAATATGAGATCTGTGCGCAGGCGGAAAGAAATGCGGCAGATGTCGCGAAGCAGTCACAGGCGATTGCAACATCGTGCGTGCGGCTGTAATCCATAATGGTTTTATATAATTTCTGTAATTCTTCCGGATTGTCATCCACGATGGCAAGGTTCATATTCATTTCCTCTCTGATGAATGGTTAAATTGTAATTTTTAACATTGTAACACAATTTTATATAGGAATCTATGTATCAAAATGACATTTCGTCCCAGAAAAATGCATTTCGTCCCAAAAGGGTTGACGTGCCCCCCAAAGGTATGGTAAAGAAAAAGAATGAAAAAAATGTAAAGAGGATAATATTTAGGACAGGAAAGTCCTATGTAGTAGGAGGAGAGAAAATGAAAGTAAGAGAGAAGTTAATGCGGAAGGTGATGGCAGTTGTAATCGCAGCAGCCACAATTTTTTCGATAAGCGGAGGGACGAAGGTTGTGCCGGTCAAGGCTGCGGTAGAAGTGGCAGAGGTATTGGATCTAAACGAAAATCTAAGGGGTCAATATGGAACACTGCCAGAGGCATTTGTTGCGGCTCAAAATGGAGATACAATACGGTTGTTAAGTGATATAAGTGATACCTCGCTTACGATAGGATATAATCCTGTGGAATCGGGCAAACATATTATTCTCGATTTAAATGGACGAAATTTGACGATGAATGAGTTGAATGTGACATATTCATTGATGGTCAAAAATGGAACAATGAATTGCCGATTGACAAATGGAAATACGGGATCCGGATATAATGCACCATTAACTATATCTAAGGTGAATTTTAGTACATCGTTCTTGCAATGGATGCCAGATGATGGAGTAGTATTAGAAAGTGGAACGACCGTTACGGTTTCGGATTCGACAAGCGCACAGTGCTTTTTTGAGAAGTTAACAATGCAGGAAAGTTGTGTGTTTAAGGTTGGAACAAACGCGTATATCAGTAACTATAAGCATGATGAACATGGTTTAGATGCAGTAACGGATTTTGTGCCGGAGGGATATTCCATTGGCGTTTATCAAGCGCCGTTGGGTACAGATCAATATGTAACAATTGCGGATAAAGCTGGAAACATAGCAACGAATTATGAGCTTCGTTATCGCACGCTTCGCGATTCACAGCTTACCGTTAAATTCAATCCGGATACATATGTCTATGATGGCAATGAAAAAAAACCTGCCGTGAAAGTAATCTATGACGGACAGACACTGATAGAGAACACAAGCTATACACTGACTTATGCAGATAACAAAAATGCAGGAACAGCAAGTGTCACGATTAAAGGAAAAAATAGTTTGCATGGACAAATTGTGGAATACTTCACCATCCAAAAGGCAGATCAGAATGCACCGACGGGATTGACACCGACGGCAGAAACAATTGATGGAAAAAATGATGGTCAGATTACCAATCTGGCAACGACGATGGAATATAGTGTTGATCAGACAAGCTGGACCGCCTGCACAGGCACGACGCTGACGCAGCTTTCCGATGGCGATTATTACGTAAGATATAAGGAAACAAACAATTACTATGCGTCGCCATCTACCAAGGTGGTTGTTGCAAAGGGCGCGACGCCATCCCCAACAGGAGAGCAGACGACGACAGGTGAGCAGGCAACCACACAGCAGACATCCGTGGAACAGCCGGATGGAGCAACCACACAGCAGACATTCGTGGAACAGCCGGATGGAGCAACTACACAGGCAGGTGCCCCGAAGACAACAGAGGCAGACAAGAAAACGGATAAAGCAGTTTCCACCGGAGATGCATATCCGATAGCGATTATGATTACGCTTATGCTTGGAGCAGGTGTCGGTATCACGGGTATGATCCGAAGAAGAAAAGAAAAATAGTTAATTGTGCAATTCATACACATGAGAGCAGGATGAAAGTCCTGCTCTTTTTTCGGAAATAAATCATGTGGCATAGTGAAGTGGGCGCGGAAGAGAATATAAGACCGGAAAACCCCACGCGGTGGGCGTAGGAGTAAGAAAGTAAGCAGAAAAACCCAAATTGGAAGCGCGAGGTGGAGAAATGTGGCGAGGAGTGGGTGAGGAAGAGAATATAAGACCGGAAAAACCCATGCAGTGGGCGTGAGAGGAAGAAAGTAAGCAGAAAAACCCAAATTGGAAGCGAGAGGTGGAGAAATGTGGCGAGGAGTGGGCGCGGAAGAGAATATAAGACCGGAAAAAACCATGCGGTGGGTGTAGGAGTAAGAAAGTAAGCAGAAAAACCCAAATTGGAAGCGCGAGGTGGAGAAATGTGGCGAGGAGTGGGCGCGGAAGAGAATATAAGACCGGAAAAAACCATGCGGTGGGTGTAGGAGTAAGAAAGTAAGCAGAAAAACCCAAATTGGAAGCGCGAGGTGGAGAAATGTGGCGAGGAGTGGGCGCGGAAGAGAATATAAGACCGGAAAAACCCACGCGGTGGGTGTAGGAGGAAGAAAGTAAGCAGAAAAACCCAGATTGGAAGCGAGAGGTGGAGAAATGTGGCGAAGAGTGGGCGCGGAAGAGAATATAAGACCGGAAAACCCTATGCGGTGGGTGTAGGAGGAAGAAAGTAAGCAGAAAAACCCAAATTGGAAATAGAGGTGCATAGCGGGAACGGAAATAAATTTACAATTTCCGTATGAAATGGTATAAATAAAGAAGATTTTACAGATTGGAAATGCGTATGGAAGAATATGTGATCAAAAATCAAAAAAAGCTCCGGCTGGGCATTACGACAGGAACGTGTAGTGCAGCGGCGGCACAGGCAGCAGCGATGCAGCTTCTGCTTGGCGTAGAAAGCCATGGGGTAACCTTGCGTACACCAAAGGGGATGACGGTTTCCGTTCCGGTGTATCTGCTTGAATCAGACAGCCGGAAGGCGAGCTATAAGGTAGTAAAGGATAGTGGTGATGATCCGGATGTGACGAATGGTACAGATGTGTGCGTGACAGTGGAGTTTGTGAAGCAGTGTGTGCGTGAGCAGGCAGATGGAAGTGCGGAACTGGATGGAAGTGTGGAATCCTGTATTCGGAGCAACAGCCATGGAAGCCAAGACAGCTCCTGCTCATTTACCAGCGAATCATTTCCGTATCTGACATTAGATGGAGGAATCGGCATCGGGCGTGTCACGAAAGAAGGCCTGGAACAGGCAGTCGGACAGGCGGCAATTAATCGTGTACCGCGGCAGATGATATTTGCGGCGGTGGCAGATGTGTGCGAGAAGGCAAATGTCAGTGAGCCATTGCACATCACGGTTTGGATGCCAGAGGGCGAGGCTCTGGCGAAGCGCACATTTAACCCGAAGCTTGGCATCGAGGGCGGACTGTCGGTGCTAGGAACAAGCGGAATCTTAGAGCCGATGAGTGAGCAGGCGATTGTGGCAACCATCGAGACGGAGATCCGGCAGTTGCATGCGGTCGGCGAAGAGAAAATATTAGTCACACCGGGAAACTATGGACAGGCGTATGCGTCTGAATATTTGAAACTTGATCTGACAAAGAGCGTCAAGTCAAGCAATTATATCGGTGATACGATTGACCTTGCAATCTCATATGGCATGAAGGATTTCTTGCTGGTTGGAAATATCGGAAAGCTGGTGAAGATGGCGGCAGGAATTTTCAACACACATTCCAAGGTGGCAGATGGACGAGGAGAAATCTTCGCGGTGCATGCAGCGATGGCGGGTGCCGAAGCGAAGGTGGTACAGGAAATCTACGACTGTATCAATACCGATCGGATGTTGGATGTGTTGGAACGAGAAGGCTTGCGGGAAGTGGTGATGCAGAGTATCCTTGCGGCGATCGAGAAGCATGTCGCAGGCAGAGTCGGCGATACGATGCGGTTTGGAGTTATTGTATTTTCGGAGAAGTATGGATATCTGGGGCAGACGAGTGATGCGGAAAGAGAGTTAAATAAATGGTACATTTTGTAGGAGCGGGTCCCGGTGCGTGTGATCTGATCACTGTGCGGGGCATGAATCGAATCAAGGAAGCGGACGTGATTATCTATGCGGGTTCGCTTGTAAATCCAGAGCTGCTTTCCTATGCAAAGGCGGATTGCAAGATCTATAACAGTGCGCATATGACACTCGATGCGGTTGTGGCTGTAATGCGGGAGGCAGAGGCAGCAGGAAAAACAACCGTGCGTCTGCATACGGGCGATCCGTCCGTGTATGGGGCAATCCGCGAGCAGATGGATCTGCTGGATGAATACGGAATCAAATATGATGTATGTCCGGGTGTGAGTGCGGTGTTCGGTGCTGCGGCATCGCTGGCGTGTGAGTATACGTTGCCGGATGTGACGCAGACATTGATTCTGACAAGAGCGGAAGGGAAAACTCCTGTGCCGGAGAAGGAAAATCTGCGGAGTCTGGCGGCACATCGCGCCAGTCTAGTGTTGTATTTGTCGTCCGGGCTTGCAAGAAAGGTACGGCAGGAGCTTTTGATCGGTGGATATGCAGAGGATACGCCGGTTGCTGTCGTGTATAAGGCAACGTGGCCGGAAGAGAAAATCATCCGCACGACACTGGCAAAGCTTCCGGAAGATATGGAAGCTGCGGGAATTACGAAGACGGCACTGATCATCGTATCTCCGGCACTTGGAAGTATCTATGAGAAATCAAAGCTCTATGACGCAGCATTTGCAACGGAATACCGCGGTGCGACGGAGATTGCCCTTCCGGCAGGGATCCGCCGCGTGCTGCTTATCACATGCAGTGTGCGTGGGTATGCAACAATGCAAAAATTGGCGAAGAAGCTGGAAAATATTTCCGGTGCAGAAATTATTGCGAAGGTAAAATGCGAGGCGCTTCCAGAGGTTTCAATGAAGGAAACAGTGAAGGCATGTGTTGACGAATATTTTGAACAGGTGGACGCTATCGTGTTCGTAACAGCAAGTGGAATCGCGGTACGGAGTGTAGCGGAACACCTGACACACAAATCCAAAGATCCAGCAATCGTGTGCATGGACGAATGCAGCAAACACGTGATATCGTTGGTGAGCGGGCATGCCGGCGGGGCAAATGCACTCACACAGATGCTGGCGGATGTGATGTGGGCAACACCGGTTATTACGACGGCGACGGACGTGGAAGGACAGTTTTCTATCGATGATTATGCGCGGGAACATAATTTAGTTGTGACGGACTGGGCGAAGGCGAAGGCAATCAGCGCAGAGGTGCTGGCGACCGGGGCGAAGCCTGTGTGGGTGGATGAAGCAGAGGTTTCGCAGGAAGAAGAGAAGAACGCATGCGGGAATAGAATCGATGTTCGGAGATTAAAGATAGGTTCGTATCAGGTTATTGTAACTCCACGAGATATCCTGCCAGATGAGAAAATGTTGCAGCTTGTTCCACTCTGCATCGTAGCAGGAATTGGATGCAAGAAGGGAACATCTTCGGATAAAATCGAGCATGCGGTGCAGGATGCATTTGCGAAAGCAGGCTTGCGGATGGAAGCGTTATGTGCGGTGGCGAGCATTGATTTGAAGAAGGAAGAGGCTGGATTGCTTGAATTCTGCGAGACGCGGAAAGTGCCATTTGAGGCATATACGGCAGAAGAATTGCAGGCGGTGTCGGGGACGTTTTCCGCATCCGAGTTCGTGACAGGCGTGACAGGCGTGGATAATGTTTGTGAGCGCAGTGCAGTGAAATATGCAAGCGAGCATGGCGCGAATGATGGAGAGCTGTTGCTTCGCAAGCAGGCGCAGGATGGCGTGACGGTAGCACTGGCGTATGTGGGTGTAGCGAGTGGAAAGTAAGCAGAAAAACCCACGCGGTGGGTTTGGAAGTCGAAAAACAAGCGAAAAAACCCAAACCGGAAGCTATAACATAGAAATATAGAGCAATAACGGAGAGAAATATGAGCGCAGATAGTAAGAAGGAATTGTATATTGTCGGGCTTGGCCCCGGCGCGAGACAGAAGATGACGCAGGAAGCAATCGACGTCGTGGAAGCCTGCGAAGTGATTGCGGGATATAAGGTGTACATTGATTTGCTGAAACCGTATTACCCGGATAAGGAATATCTGGTGAATGGTATGAGGCAGGAGGTAGAACGATGTCGGCTGGCACTGGAAACTGCGGCAGGCGGAAAGAAGACAGCGCTTGTCTGTAGTGGTGACGCTGGCGTATATGGCATGGCAGGAATCACATTGGAGCTGGCAACAGAATTTCCGGAGGTGGATGTACATGTGATTCCGGGCGTGACGGCAGCATTATCCGGTGCGGCATTGCTTGGCGCGCCACTTGGGCATGATTTTACAGTGATCAGTCTGAGTGATTTGCTGACACCGTGGGAGCTGATAGAGCGGCGTCTTGCGGCAGCCGCTGAGGGTGATTTCGCAATCTGTCTGTACAATCCGTCCAGTCACAAACGACATGATTATCTGCAGAAAGCGTGTCAGATTCTGTTACAGAAAAAATCTGGAGATACAATCTGTGGAATCACGCGGAATATCGGGCGCGATGGCGAAGAAAAACGAATTCTGACATTGGATGAGTTACTGGAGACGCAGGTGGATATGTTCACGACAGTATTTATCGGAAATTCCCAGACACGAAAAGTTGGTGACGCGATGGTGACACCGCGCGGATATAGAAGAGATAACGCATGAAAGTAGTCATATTTGGCGGTACAACGGAGGGGCGACAGCTTGCCGAGTATCTGATACAATTAAACAAGAAGCAGAAAATGCAGACTATCGAAGTCCATGTTTGCGTGGCATCGGAGTATGGTGCACAGGTACTGCCGGAGGATGCCGCGCTCAAGGTGCATGTGGGTCGGCTGGAGCAGGCAGATATGCAGGAATTCCTGCAGGCAGTACAGGCGGACCTCTGTGTGGATGCGACACATCCGTATGCGGTGATCGTGACACAGAATATCTATCAGGCGTGTAAGGCGGTGGAAGTTCTGTATATTCGCGTGCGGCGAGAGATGCATACCTGTGAAGCATCGGACAGTGTCTATGTTGAGGATACACAGGCGGCGGTTGATTATCTGAAAGGCGCGACCGGAAACATTCTGATTACGACAGGCAGCAAAGAATTACATTTGTATACGCAGATCCCGGACTATGAATCGCGCTGTACGGCGCGTGTGCTTCCAACGCAGTCTGTGGTAGAGGCATGTACGGAACTGGGATTTACCGGCAAGCATCTGATCTGCATGCAGGGCCCTTTTGATCTGGAGATGAATCTGGCAACTTTGCGCTATGCAAATGCTGATTTCCTTGTGACAAAGGCAAGTGGGAAGAACGGCGGCTACGATGAAAAATGTGAGGCTGCGCTTGCCGCGGGAGTGCATCTGGTTGTGATCGGGCGTCCGAAGGAGCAGGTAGAACCGGTGATGTCACTTGCACAGGCAGAAAAATATTTGTCTGATATGATAAGGGGCAGAAAGGAGAATCAAAAGAATGGGGAATAATGAACACACAATCGTATATTTGATCGGTATGGGACCGGGAAATTCGGATTGCCTGACGCGGGAAGCGGTACAGGCATTATCGCAGGCGACCGTATGTATCGGTGCTTCCCGCATGCTTGCGATCTGGAAGAGCCTCTGTGAAGAAGATGGACGCGACGCGGAGCAGACATTTTATAATGCGTATAAGGCAGAAGAAATTGCAAAACTGATTCAAAATCATGTCGGAGAGATGATTGCGGTAGTGTTCTCCGGGGATATTGGCTTTTATTCTGGCGCGAAGAAGCTTTCCATGATGTTGCGGAAGGCTGCGGGGAAAGTCTGCAATATGGTGGATGACACGACAGGAACAACCGAACAGATACAGGCAGATAAAACAATTTATGAGCTTTGTTATATTCCGGGACTCTCGTCTGTTCAGTATTTGTTTGATAAAATTGGCTGGGCATGGGAGGATGCAGAGCTTATCAGCAATCATGGCGTCTCTGCAAATATTCCAGCGAAGGTGCTGCATCATGCGAAGGTTGGTACATTGCTTGGCGGTGAAAATCAGGTGGCAGAGGTCTGTAAGCGGCTTACCGAAGTGGGATTGGGAGAAATCGCGGTAGTCGTTGGAGAGCGGTTGTCATATCCTGATGAGAAAATTACAAAGAAGTATGCCAAAAATCTATGTGAGGAAACATTTGATAAGCTGGCGGTTGCGATATTTATAAATGATCATCCGCAGCCAAGGCGTTTAGCTCCGGGAATCAAAGATGAAATGTTTATCCGGGGTAAGGTGCCGATGACGAAGGAAGAAGTGCGGATGGTTGTAATCGCAAAGCTTGGAATTCAGGAAGACACAGGACTGGTGAAATATGATCAGAACAGCGGGCAATGCATGACAAGCAATCCTGCACCAGTCATTTACGATGTAGGAGCGGGAACGGGTTCAGTATCCATTGAGTTGTCACTCCTGACTGAGCAGGGAACGGTATATGCGATTGAGAAAAAGCCAGAAGCTGTGGAATTGTTGCATGCGAACCGAGAGAAGTTTCATGTGGGAAATATGGAGATCCTTGCGGGCGAAGCATCGGAAGTGATTCCAACGCTTCCTGCACCGACGCATGTATTTATCGGAGGAAATGGCGGAAATCTGTTCAAGATCATGGATCAGATCTATGCGAAAAATCCGAACGCGCGCATTGTTCTGACTGCGGTCACATTGGAGACGCAGGCAGAAATGCTTACATTGGCAGACATAGCGAAGCGGCATAACGTGGATTTTAATATGGTACAGATGGCGGTGACGCGCAGCCGCGAAGCTGGCCCGTATCATATGATGCAAGCACAAAATCCGGTGTGGATCGTGACGATGGGATAGAAAATGTACAGGAGCGACCGGAAGAAACAATAGTATAGAAAATGCACAGGAGCGACCGGAAGAAACAATAGTATAGAAAATGCACAGAAACAGCCGAGAAGAAACAATAGTATGGAAAATGGACAGGAACAGCTGGTAAGAATCAATGGTATAACATGTACAGTTACAGTCGGGGAGAAACAATGCAACACAAGAATAATATCCAGGTAAATACCCCACGCGTGATGTTCGCAGCGACACGGAGTGGCAGCGGAAAAACAACCGTGACGTGTGGTGTGCTGGCAGCATTAAAAAAACAGAATATAAAGGTACAGGCGTATAAATGCGGTCCGGATTATATCGATCCGATGTTTCACCGGACGGTGCTCGGAATCGACACTGGAAATCTGGATACCTTCTTTGCGGATGCTGATGCGATTGGACGCATCCTGGCGCGAGACACGAAGGATGCAGAATTGATCGTGATGGAAGGCGTCATGGGATATTACGACGGTGTTGGTGGAGCAACGACGATGGCAAGCTCTTATGAATTAAGCAAGGTTACGAAGACACCGGTCGTTCTAATCGTGGATGCGAAGGGCGCGAGTGTCACGCTTGCGGCGATCATCCGCGGAATTATGGAATATAAGAAGGACAGCCGGATTGTAGGGGTGATATTAAACCGTGTATCACCGATGTTTTACAGCCGGATCAAGCATGTGATCGAGACGGAATGTGGGATTCCAGTGCTTGGATATCTGCCGGAAGATGCATCATTTGCGGTACCATCCAGACACCTTGGACTGCTGCAACCGGATGAAATGCAGAAGCAGAGAGACTGGGTGGAAACAGTTGCGAAAGCTGCCAGAAAAACGATTGATATTGACGGGATTCTGGAGATCGCGGCACAAGCAGAGATGTTGCAGATACAGAAGGCGACAGGTGAGACAGAAAAAAGCAAGTTCCCAGCCGGTTATCGCATTGGCGTGGCAAGAGATGCGGCATTTTCCTTTTATTATCGGGAGAATCTGCGCATGTTAGAGGATATGGGAGCGACACTTGTGTACTTTTCTCCGCTGACAGATGCGCATGTGTCGGAGGTGGATGCACTGATCTTTGGCGGCGGTTACCCAGAGCTTTATGCAAAGCAGTTGTACGAGAATCAGTCGATGCGTGCGTCTGTCTGGCAGGCATTGGAAGCAGGCATGCCGTGCCATGCAGAATGTGGCGGTTTCTTATATCTTGGCAAATCACTTGCCGATGCAGAGGGAAATGTATATGAGATGGTCGGTTTCTTGGATGGTGCAGGATTCCGGACAGAGCGGCTACAGCGATTTGGGTATGTGGAGCTGGCACCGCAGGAAGCGGATGCATTTGCCGTGAATACGGTTTTGCGCGGACATGAGTTTCACTACTGGGATAGCACGGATTGTGGCGATGCCTGTTTGGCGTGGAAGCCCCTTTCCAAGCAGAAGACCTATCCGTGTATGGTGAAGAAGAAAGGAACGTTCGCCGGATTCCCACACCTGTATTACGCGGGTGCGGAGAATTTTTTCTATCATCTATTTTTAAATAGTACAGAGAATGAAAATAGATGAAAATAGATAATATAGTTTTTGGTTAGTAATGAGGGAAGAGAAGAGTAAGAGGGTATTATGTTAGAAGAGATACAGTTACAGCAGGTGCTGCCACAGGAAATTGAAAAACGAAGCTTCGAGATTATCACAGAGGAGCTAGGAAATGTTGAATTAGATCCGCTTCAGGCACCGATTATCAAGCGGGCAATCCATACGTCGGCGGATTTTGATTATTTGAAGAATCTGACATTTTCTGAGCTGGCAGTGGAACAGTTCCATACGGCGATTAAAAATGGAGCCTGTATTGTCACGGATACGCAGATGGCGAAATCCGGCATTAACAAGAAAGAACTTGCGAAATACGGTGGTGAGGTCTACTGCTTTATGAGCGATGACGACGTGGCAGAGATCGCGAAGAAACAAGGTTCCACGCGGGCAGTAGCAAGTATGGAGAAGGCGTGCATGTTAGACAAGCCGCTTATTTTCGCGATTGGAAATGCACCGACCGCGCTGGTGCGTCTGTATGAGCTGATCGACGAAGGAAAGCTGCATCCATGCGGCATTATTGGTGTGCCGGTTGGCTTCGTGAATGTGGTGGAAGCGAAAGAACTCATCATGCGGACACCTGTGCCGTATATTGTGGCACGCGGCAGGAAGGGCGGCAGTAATATCGCCGCGGCAATCTGCAATGCGCTGTTGTATGAGCTGCGGGATATGGAGAAGTAAGAAATTATGAACGAGACACAGCAGAAAATCTATACACAGGCAAAGGGAAAATGGGATGCGATCGCGAAGCCAATCGACAGTCTCGGCGTGTTCGAGGATATGGTTGCCAGACTTTGTGCGATTGCCGGGACAGTGAATCCCGGTGATTATAAGCGGCGGGCACTGCTGACGCTGTGCGCAGATCACGGCGTTGTGGCAGAGGGCGTGACGCAGACCGATGCCAGCGTGACAAAGGTCGTAGCGGAGAATATTGCACACGGCTGTTCCGGTGTCAATTATATGGCGCAGATGGCAGGCGTGGATGTGTATGCCGTCGATATCGGTATGCGGGGAGAAGCATATCCGGATGCGACATTCGGTATGGGACATATGATAAACCGGAAGGTACAGGCTGGAACCGGGAATCTTGCGAAGGAACCTGCGATGTCGATGGAAATCTGCGACCGCGCAATTGAAGCAGGAAAAGAGCTTGTACGGGAATGTAAAGAAAAAGGCTATGAGATATTAGCGGTTGGTGAGATGGGAATCGGAAATACAACTCCGACCTCTGCCCTGCTTGCGGCACTGCTTGATCTGCCAGCGGATACGGTGACCGGGCGCGGCGCCGGACTCAATGATGCCGGACTTGCAAGAAAGGTGCAGGTGATCACGCAGGCACTTGCGCGTGTGCAGGGAACGACCGATGCGAAGCAGCTACTCGCTGAGCTTGGCGGGCTGGAGATTGCCGGGATGGTGGGCGTATTCTTAGGTGCCAGACAATATCAGATTCCGGTCGTGCTGGATGGTGCGATCACCTGTGTGGCGGCGCTCGTTGCGATGCGGATGGAACCGGAAGTTGTGGATTATCTTCTGGCATCGCATGCATCGGAGGAAGCGAGTGGAAGGCTGGCACTGAACGCACTCGGACTTCCGGCAGTGATACATGGCAAGCTGTGTCTGGGCGAAGGCAGCGGAGCGATGATGTTATTCCCACTTTTGGATATGGCATTTTCCATCTATAAAAATATGGGAACCTTTGATGATCTGTCGATTGAAGCATACAGCCGGGATGGAAAGCCAGAAGAATAGGGGGAACGCATGAAACATAGAAAGATATGGATAATTATAGCGGGTGTAGTACTGATTGTGGCTGGCATACTCGGCGTTGTATTTGTAAGACAAAATTTGAATTCGAAGGATACGGAACCGCATTCGATCGAGTTTACGTTTGGACTTGATGAGTTTACATTTATGAAGCATACGCTGTCCGAGGGTGACAGAATGAGTGCGATTATGATGGAGAACAATATTGGCATGGCAAATAGTGTGAATGATACAAGGGATTATTTTGTGTACTATGCCAACAATATGAAGGCGCAGGTTCTGATGTGTCCGTACGAGATTGACGGGGATAGAAACTACAGAGCTTCCGTGTATATTGTCTCGAAAGAGAGCGAAAATGACAGAAGAATCCACATGAGCATAGATAAATCGCAGCCGGAGTATGATACATATTATAAGGGTCCGATTCAGATCGGGGATTCGCTGGAGCAGGTATACGAGTATCTTCATATAGATGAGATCAAGAAATATGGAGAACTGGAGGAGAAAAATAACCGGAAATATTATACATGTGACAGTAACCTTGGCGTGATCACGTTTCACGAAGAACCATTTACCGGATTGCAGGAACTGGAGAAATATAAGACGCCGGAGGAATATTTGAAGACAGGAAATACGATCCAATACATTATTAATTTTGATACATATGACCTGCAGGTTCAGGTTGATGAAAGTCTGACAGTTTCGCACATTAGTTTAGCTTATGATCCGGATCGGACGACTACAAGCAGTGACCTTGCGGATATGGGCTTCTAAAGAAAGGTAAATAGACGATGTTACATATTGTGTATGGCGGAAGTGCCAGCGGGAAATCATCGTATGCAGAAAGCTTCGCCATGTCCTTGCAGGGCGAAGGACGGCTGCTCTACATTGCGACGATGTATCCGTATAAATGGAATACGACGGAGATTGATCCGGAGACGATGCAGCGGATTGAACGCCACCGCGCGATGCGTGCCGACAAGGGGTTTGATACGGTCGAATGTTACCGGCATGTGGAACATATTGTGGCGAAGCGGCAGGATGTGCTGCTGCTTGAATGTATGTCGAACCTGCTTGCAAATGAGATGTATCTGGAACCGGATAGTAATGCAGGCTCCGATATGGCAGAGACGATGTCCCCTGTAAGCAACAAAATCGTACAGGCGCTCATTGATTTATCTACGCGTGTGCAGGAACTGGTGATTGTCACAAATGATGTGTTCTCCGATGGCGGAAGTCTGACCTACGATGAAAGCACGCGGGAGTATGTGAAGAATCTGGCAGAGATCAACTGTGCACTCGCACGGGAGGCAGCAACCGTGACGGAGGTTGTCTGTGGGATTCCGGTCATAGTCAAGAAAAATCACCCAATGGGGAAGTAAGGTTAAGAGTAGGAATTGGGTAGAAATTGTGAATGGAAGAAAATTCCCCAATCATAATGCAGAAAAATGAGAAATCATTGGGGAGAAAATTGGAATATGAAAAACATCCCCAATTTCAGAGAAATGGGTAAGTCAAAATTGGGTAAAAAGTTTAGAATTATCAAAAAATCCCCATGTAGGAACAATAGCAAGTAGGAGAAATAAGAACAAAAAGTTCGAGTAAATTGATCAGAGGAGATAAGCAACCATGATGAAAGCAATCTTAATCGCATTTTCGACATATTCCAAGATACCAATGCCGCATTTCAAATGGGATTCGAAAGCCTTGCAGTACAGCATGTGCGCGTTCCCGTTGGTTGGGGCTGTGATTGGCGCGGGTGAGTTCGCGATCTGGTATCTCTTTGGTTTTCTCTTGCAGTGGTCGGAAGTCTTCACAGCGGCGCTTCTTACGATATTCCCGATCCTGATCACAGGCGGCATCCACATGGATGGATTCCTAGATACCGTGGATGCGAAATCTTCTTATAAGTCCAAGGAGGAGAAGCTGCAGATTCTGAAAGACCCACATACCGGGGCGTTTGCAATTATCCGCGGCTGTCTGTATTTCCTGATTTATTTTGGATGCATGGCAGAAGTTGTGCATGCGCTGAACAGAGAGATACAATCCGGGACACAGTCTGGTGCGCCGGCACACGCAATGCGGTTGATGGGCGTGTTCGCGGCAGGATTTGTGCTGGAACGTGCTTTGTCCGGACTTTCTGTACTCACATTTAAGAAAGCAAAAAAAGAAGGCATGCTGGCAGATACCGCACGCCTTGTAAATAATCGCTCGAAGGTGATCATGTTCGTATGGCTTATTGCCTGCATTGCCGCAGGCTGTGTGATACAGCCGGTTGCAGCACTTGTGGTCGCAGGCATCGCCATACTGATGTTTTTCTATTATCGGTTCATGTCGTATCGCACCTTTGGCGGGATCACCGGCGATCTGGCTGGATATTTCCTGCAGATGTGCGAACTCTGGATGTTAATTGGAACCGTCGTTTTGGTGCATGTTATTTAACAACGATGACACCACCGGTCACATAATCCTGATCGCTTAAGCTAAGTCCATCGACCATGATACCAATGCTTTCGCCGAGCGTAGATTCCGTGACATCCTGACGGAGCTGCTCCATGCGGCTGATTGTGCCTTCTACAACCTTTCCGTTTGTGAGCTGTACATAGACAGGATCGCCTGTCTTGAATACGCCCTTATTGGTTGTGCCATTTAAGACGAGCGTATCTTCGCCGCCGAGCTGGAAGCAGTCGGTGATTGCCATATAGACATCATTTGCAGCTTCACTGAAATCACGGTCAACATCCACATAGTTGGAAGAATCGGTTGTGCTTTCCGTTGTTTCAGCGTCGGTTGCCGATGCATTTCCTTTGGCAGAATTAACGAGCTCCACGATCTTCTCGTCTGCGGTTAAATATTCGACATCGCCGAACAAAGCCGTTTTCTCTGCCATCAGTTCTTTCACGATGTTTGTTCCATAGCGACCATCAAAGGTGTCTAAGAAATAGTCTTCCAGGGTTCCTTTCTGGATTGGAACGTATGTAAATCCAACTTCATTCTCCGGATATACGTAATATCCGCTTGTCTCACTGTAACGAAAAGTGTCAAAGAAGTTTACCGCAATTCCAAAATCTTCAAATTGCCAGCCAATGTACATTAGATATGATGAGAACTGGTCATCCGATCTTTCCGGATGCAGGAACGTGTCAACGAAGTACTGGGTATTTTCTTCAGCTGACTTTTCTGCATCATAGTCGTTGCCGAAACAGATATAATTCGGGGTACCAAACATGGTTGTCAGCATATCCATATAGATATATGCAGGATTCGGATCGTCGTAAAAGTTGTAGACGTCGTTGTAAGAATCCTCGGAAACCCCGAAAGCATCGTAATCTAAATATGTACTGAACAGTGACCAGAGATTCTTGTCAAGGGCTTCGCCAATGGTCATATCGTCTTCGTCTATCATCAGCTGGGGAAGGGAGTAACTATCCTCATAAAATGATACGGAATATGCAGATTCATCCAGTGCATCCGTAAGTGGCACGCTGGCTGCGCTGTAAGGCATGCTAAAAAGCGTATCCGTCGTAACCGGGAACGTCAGTCCGTACAGACCGGCACCCTCAGGTAATTCCAGTGTCTCTGCGTCTGAAAGCCCGCGGCTAAATACCCATGGACAGATGGCGTAGTCGATCGTACCGGCTGCTGTTTCGCTTCCGGAATTATCGGAACTGCTTTCGCTTGTTACTGCCGGAGCAGGAGTGTCCGACGTGGTATCTTCTTTCTTGCCACAACCGGTTGTCAGTGTAAGGGCGGCTGCCAGTGACAGTCCAAGTGCCAGTGTCTTTGTAAGTTTTTTCTTCATTTTGATAGTTTCTCCTTTAAGTAAATATTTAATAAGACACGCGTTATGCGCAGATAGAATCGTCTGTTGCACATAATCATGTATTGAATATAAATGATACGGAACAATTTTGCAATCCGTCCGTTCAATATATAGACGGACGAGAAGGGGAAAAGGTTGGGAAAAATAAAAAAATTTATGCAATATGAAAATGTATCTTGCAGAAAAAGTATAAAGAAGTATAAAATAATCGAAAAAGTATAAAAAGGTATAAAGAAATATAAAAAGTATAAAGAGGGAACGCTATGATCTTAATAATCGGCGGTGCATATCAGGGAAAGTTCGAGTATGCCAAGGCAAATTTCAAAGAAGGACATCAGATCATCAATAATTTTCATAAATATGTGCGGAAGACAATGCAGCAGGGCAAAGACCCGGAGCTGGAGGCAAAGCAGCTTATGAACAAAGCGGTTCTTGCCGGAAATGCGGACAAGCTCGTCTTGGTCAGCGATGAGGTCGGAAGCGGCATTGTGCCGATTGATGCATTTGAACGGGAGTTCCGCGAGAAGAACGGGCGCGTGAATTGCTATCTGGCAGGCCAGGCGGAGCAGGTCATCCGCGTGACGGCAGGAATCGGAACGAGGATTAAGTGATATGAAAGCAAAAATTGTATTAATCCGTCATGGCATGACGCAGGGAAATCAAGAACATCGATATGTCGGTACGACGGATGAAGGGATGCTTCCGGAGAGTGTGGAAGAGCTGCGAGGCATGCAGAAGTTCTGGCAGAAACAGGTGCCGATGAATCGTAGAACCGCAACAGATAGTGTACATGACGAAGTCGAAATTGCACCGGGGAAAATCACATGTGAGCAGTATAGTGAAAAAAACGAAAACAAAAATCAGGTTGTCTACGTCAGCCCGTATCTGCGCGCAAAGCAGACGGCGGATATTCTGTTCCCCGATGCAGGAAAGGTGGAAATCGCGGAATTTGCAGAGTGCCGGTTCGGTGAATTCGAATACAAGAATTATGCGGAATTAAATGGCAATCCCGATTACCAGCGCTACATCGACAGTGGCGGCACGACGGCGTTTCCGGGCGGCGAGACGAAAGCGGGGTTTACAGACCGTGTGATGCGGGGATTTGAGAAGGTGTTTGTGGATGCGGAAAGCAGGGAAGGACAAAAACGGTTACGATGTGACGTTTCATCGAGAATAGAGACGGCGCACACATCCCTGTCAGACACGATCATTATCGTCGCACACGGAGGCACGATCATGGCACTGATGGATCAGTTGTCAGAGCCACACAAGGATTATTTTGACTGGCAGGTGAAGCCGGGCGAGGGAATTGCAGGATGGTTAGAAGCGACAGCGGATGGGATGCAGATTGTATCTTATGAGAAAATGAAATTGCCGCACGGTATGAAAAACGGTGCCTGATGCTATGAAATAGATGTGATGGGGGCACTATGTAAAGGCAAGGTCGTGTGAGGTATGTCAGGTAACTAACAGTACGGAATACAAATATGCAATGCAGCTATGAAAGGAAATGAAAAGTGACCGTGTTACAGGAACGTATATTTATCATTATAATTGCATGTCTGCTTGATCTGATATTCGGTGATCCACACTGGCTGTGGCACCCGGTACAGGGGATGGGCTGGCTGATCGACCATGTGGAGGCGTGGATGCGCAAGCGGTTTCGGATACGGGAAGATCGCGACGCGGATATCCGTAAAAAACAGGTGGCAGGAACATTTACAGTTGTGATCGTGATAACGGTGTCGCTGCTTGTGGCGGCAGGAATCCTATATGGGTGCAACCGGATTCATCATACGTTGTATCTGGTTGTGGCAATCTGGATGTCATACCAGATGCTGGCAGCCTGCTCGCTTCGTCGGGAGAGTATGAAGGTGTGCAAGGCACTTGAAGCCGGGGATGTGGAACAGGCGAGAACGGCGGTATCCATGATCGTCGGCAGAGATACAGCATCGCTCACTGAGGAAGGCATCGCGAAGGCCGCGGTGGAAACGGTCGCTGAAAATACGTCGGACGGCGTGATTGCCCCGCTTTTTTATATGTTTTTGTTCGGACCGGTCGGTGCGTGGGTGTACAAAGCAATTAATACGATGGACTCCATGCTTGGATATAAGAACGACAAATACCGGTATTTTGGAACGTGTGCGGCGCGTGTGGACGATGTCGTGAATTTCATTCCGGCACGACTTTCCGCGTGGCTGATGGTTGGTGCGGCAGGCATTTTGGGTATGGATATGGCTGGCGCGGCACGGATTCATTTGCGGGATCGACGAAACCATGCAAGTCCGAACTCCGCACAGACGGAATCGGCGTGTGCGGGTGCGCTTGGATTGCAGCTTGCCGGAAATGCATATTATTTTGGAAAGCTATATGAGAAACCAACGATTGGCGATGTGAAAAGGCAGATCGAGCCGAAGGATATCCGCCGGGCAAACCGGTTGATGTATGGAACCGCAGTGTTGATGGTGATCGTGGGGGTCGGCGTGCTGATCGGATGCGGATGTTTCGCGTAGTAATAATTACTATTATTATATTGACAATAGGATAAAAGAGAGATACAATCCTTATTAAGAATAGTATGAATTTATAACACTCATGGAATTGAATTTTTGATTTCATTTAAAGGCATTTGCCCGAAATGCAGGGAGAAGGTAAAGGAGGAAAAATATGAATAGGAAAGCAATGTATAAATTGAGTTATGGACTGTTTATATTGACCGCTAAAGAAGCAGAAAAAGATAACGGATGTATCATTAATACAGCCATTCAGGCAGCTTCGGAACCAAACCAGTTAAGTATCTGTGTAAATAAGGCAAATTATACGCATGATATGATTGAAAGAACCGGAAAATTTACAGTATCAGTCTTGAGTCAGAATGCAGAGTTTGAATTGTTTAAGCATTTTGGCTTTCAATCAGGAAGGGATACCAATAAGTTTGAAACATTTGAAAAGTGTTCCAGGGGAATAAATGGTATTTATTATATTACAGAAGGTACAAATGCATACATTTCTGTGACAGTTACTAAAACAGAGGACTTGGGTTCACATACGATGTTTATCGGTGAGATAACCGATATGGAAGTTTTAAGCAATGTTCCTTCAGTAACATATGATTATTATCAGAATAATATTAAGCCTAAACCACAGGAAGTTGGAAAAACAGAGGATGGTCAGACAATATGGCGTTGCAGAATTTGTGGATATGAATATGTAGGCGAGGAATTGCCGGATGACTTTATATGTCCTTTGTGCAAGCATCCGGCATCAGATTTTGAAAAAGTAGTAAAGAAAACGGAGGTAAAAGAGATGGCAGCAAACAAATATGCAGGAACACAGACAGAGAAGAATTTGCAGGAGGCATTTGCAGGGGAATCACAGGCAAGAAATAAGTATACCTATTTTGCTTCTGTAGCGAAAAAGGAAGGTTACGAGCAGATGTCAGCATTGTTTTTAAAGACTGCAGATAATGAGAAAGAACATGCAAAGATGTGGTTCAAGGAATTAGCAGGAATTGGTGATACAAAGGAAAATCTGGCAGCAGCTGCGGAAGGCGAGAATTATGAGTGGACAGATATGTATGAAGGCTTTGCGAAAACAGCCGAAGAAGAAGGGTTCCCTGAACTTGCAGCCAAATTCAGAGCAGTAGGAGAAATTGAGAAGCATCACGAGGAGAGATATCGTGCACTTCTTAAGAATATTGAAACTGCACAGGTATTTGAAAAGAGTGAAGTCAAAGTATGGGAATGCCGTAACTGCGGACATATCGTGGTAGGAACAAAGGCTCCTGAGGTATGTCCGGTATGTAATCATCCGCAAAGCTATTTTGAAGTACATGAAGAGAATTATTAAGGAGATATAAGCATGGAAGTAAAGTATTATATATGTATAGAACAGGTTAATAAAACAAATAAAACAGAAAGTAGGATTAATTTATGTATGAAATGAAACCAGAATATTATATCGGTATAGATATGATAGACGAAGAACACAAGCAGTTATTTAAATATGCAGATGAGGCATATGAACTGCTTCATGATGAGTTTACACCGGATAAATATGATAGGATTGATGTAATATTAGAAAATCTCCGAAATTATACAGTAAAACACTTTAGTGATGAAGAGCAGTATATGGAATCTATTAATTATAAGAAGATATTTACACAGAAAGTTCAACATCAGGAATTTATACATAAGCTTGATGAATTTATGGAACACCACAATGATGAGGTAGAAGATCAAGATGAACAGATTATGGAAATTTTAAAATATCTCACAGAGTGGTTAGTTAATCACATTCTGTATGTCGATGGTCAAATTCCAAAAGGCTGATATAGTAAGAAAGGCTGTTATTTTTAGTGAGTAGCAGCTTTTTTCTACGAATAGTCAAATTATTTATTCTTGAACATTCATGCTTTTAAATTCAATTTATTTAATATGAGATGCAGAAGAACAAAACACTTGACCAGATCGCAGATGAACTTGAAGAATCCATTGAAATAATCCAGCCAATGTACGATATTGTGAAGAAGTATGCACCAGAATATGATGTGGATGCAATTACAACGGAAGTGCTGGAAGCACGGGAAAATGAAAAAGCATAAATCGTTAGGGGAGGAATTTAGGAGGAAACGTTATGAATGTTATAGAGGCTATATTATTTATGATGTATAGAGAGATAAATCGATATATGAAATTAGCTTCGTATAGAAAAAATTATCCCAAATATCAAACAGGCAAAAAAGAAGGAAAAAATTTCTTTTGGAGATTTGGCATATCTGGTCGATTTTTATTCAGTATTATATAATGAACCTATTATAAGCAATAAGTTTATGAATGCTGTGCGTGATATAAGAAATGCTTCGGCACATAGTAATTGTTTAATCAATAAGTTGTTTGAAGAATTACCAGCTACACAACAACCAGATGCGGAGATTAAAGACGATTGGTCTTATGATAAGACTGGTCGTCTTTATTTTTTCGGAGTTTGATATGAAAACATGGGAAATTAAAACTTAGTGAAAAAGTGCAGTAAGTTTTAATTACTATATTGATTGTACATAATAAGGATAGTATAATAAAATTAAAATTTGCGAGAAAAGTGCAGTAAGTTTTAATTTGAGGAGGCAAATCTGTGGAAAAAATTATAAATAGAGATATCTATTTAAGTAGATTGATAGACAAAAAGGAAAATGGTCTGATTAAGGTTATTACAGGAATCAGAAGGTGCGGAAAAAGCTATCTTCTGTTTTATTTGTTTCGTGACTATCTTATATCGAGTGGAGTAAAGGAAGAACAGATTATTTCCATTGCACTTGATGATGATGTTTGTGAACAGTATCGTAATCCGGATGAATTATCAAAATACATCCGTTCAAAAATTGTAAATAAAGAAATGTACTATATTCTTATAGATGAAGTGCAATACGCTATTACAAAAAAAGAACTTGAAAATCCGGAAGATGTTAAGCTATATAATGTTTTGAATGGATTGATGCATCTTCGAAATGTGGATATTTATGTGACGGGAAGTAATTCAAAATTACTTTCTCAAGATGTAATGACGGCATTCAGGGGCAGAGGCGATCAAGTTCAGGTATTCCCGTTGTCATTTAAAGAATATTATGATTTTGTCGGTGGAGATAAATCGGAAGTGTATGAATTGTATGCTCTTTATGGGGGAATGCCGCAGCTTTTATCATTCAAACGTGATGAGGAAAAGGTTAAGTACCTGAAAAACTTGTTTTCGGAAGTATATTTCAAAGATATAAGTGAGCGATATATTGTAAAACTTCCCGATGTTTTGACTGAACTAACCGATGATTTGTGTTCTTCGGTAGGTTCACTTACAAATGCAAAGAAGATTGCCGATACATTGGAAAGTGTAAAAAACATTAAGGCGTCTACCAGTACAATCGCAAAATATTTGGAATATCTGATAGAGTCGTTTATGTTCAGCGAGGCAAAAAGATATGATGTAAAGGGTAAAAAGTATTTTGAGTATCCTTTGAAATATTATTGCACGGATGTAGGACTTCGTAATGCCAGGCTTAATTTTAGACAACAGGAAGAAACACACATAATGGAAAATATCATTTATAATGAACTGATAATCCGTGGGTATTCTGTAGATGTTGGCGTTGTTGAAATTATTGAAAATGCTGAAGGCAAAAAAAGAAGAAAACAGTGTGAGATTGATTTTGTTGTAAATATGGGAGCAAGAAGATATTATATTCAGTCTGCATTATCCGTAAGTGATCCTGATAAGATGACAACTGAGTTAAGACCTTTGAAAAATACAAAAGATTTTTTCAAGAAGATTATTATATCAAAGTCAAATGCAAAACCATGGATAGATGAAGACGGTATTGTGCATATTGGATTGTATGATTTTTTGTTAAATCAGAATTCCTTGGAACTGTAAAGAAACAAATCGGAATTTTTATGTGTAAAGGAGAAACGAATGAAATTACTTGTGATAGATATACAAAAAGGAATAACAGATAGTAGACTTTTTAATTTTGAAGCGTTTATTGATGATACTATAAGAATTATAAAAGCAGCTAGAGATAATCAAATAGAGGTTATCTATTTTCAACATGATGATGGACCAGGAACGGGGTTTTCAATCGGTGATGAAGACTTCGAAATTGCAGAACAAGTGATTCCCAAGGAAGGGGAAAAGATATTTATAAAAAATATCAATAGTTGTTTTGGAAATAAAGATTTTACGGATTATGTTAAAGATGATAATACATTAATGATAGTGGGACTACAGACAAACTTCTGTATAGATGCAACTGTGAAATCTGCTTTTGAGAGAGGATATAAAGTAATTGTTCCACAAGGGGCAAATTCAACATTTGATAACGACTATATGACTGGAGAAGAAACATATAAATATTACAATGATATGATGTGGCCAAAGAGATTTGCTACATGTGTATCTGTTGATGAAGCAATTAAATTGATGGAAAGTTAAATCGGAATTTGTAAATGAGGTGAATTTATGATGTTACATTCATATCCGTTATTAATATCTATATATAAGGGAGAGGGGCGAATGTTAATTGTTCCGCTTATTGACCATATTGCAGGATATTCGATTGATTCAGATTGGTTCATAAGTTTATCAGATTTGGACAATGCTGTTTCTGTCGGTAAAGGTGTAAAAAGTGCTCTTGATTACATAAGAAACAGTCCTTTATCTTCGCTGACGCCTAATGAGCGAAAAGAAAATGCTGCATGGAAGAAAAATACGAAATATAGAAGCCGAGTATCTTTTTGGAAAAATAATCATTATGTTCGTGTTAAAATCAATGAAGATAATCAGTATATAATACATTCGATGAAAAAATCACATAAAAGACAATATACATATGATGAAATCATCAAAGAATTTATATTATTTGCTGATGCAGATGCTGAGGAAATAGGCAAAGCGGTTATTGAGTCTTTTATGGAATCAGAACGATATTACAACATGGGTTAGGGTTTTGTTGTAATAATATATTACATATGATATTGGGGCTTATGCTGAGCCTATAAGTACAAATTACAGGAGGGTTCAAATGGGATTATTTGATAGATTTAAGAAGACATCAAAGGAAAGTTTATTAGGATATTTGAAAAATAGTATTTCAGATAATTCTAGCCTGGAACACATAGTAAGCGTGTTCGAAGAGATGTGTAATATGCCACTTAAAGAAGATATGATTTTATTTGAAACAGGAACCTATTCTTTTACAGGAAAACCTATGTTTAACTTTTCTTTGGTTAGACAATTTCCTAATGATGAGGAAGAGTATTATCAAATTCATGTGGATGTGTTATATATTCCAACGGAAGAAAATAAAGATTTTCAACGAACTATATGGAATGAGGATATTGAAGAAGATATATTCAGCTATATCAAAAAGACTCCTGAGTTTAATTTCTGTAAAGATAAGGTATTCAGCAAAATAGAAATATATTTGGATGAAACCTAACGTGGAAATTCAAGCTTATGAGGATAAAACTTAGAGAATACAAAACGACTGACTATGAGCAATTGGAGCAATTATTTTATAATACGGTACACAGTGTAAATGCAAAAGATTATACAAAAGAATAGGAAGTAGATATGATAAAAATTGTGTGGTCAATAAATGATATAAATAAATATCAAACAGGAAGCTTGCCGGATGACGCAGTAAAGATAGAAACACCGCAGAGTGTTGGTGACCTGATGAAAAAAGCAGTGCCGATTGCTGCAATTCTGTGCGTTTTTCTTTTTATTGCTATGCTTTGTAAAACGATTATATGCAAGACAGTTGTAATCTCACCAATATTTATTCTGGTTGGATTTACTTTCGGTTTTTTATTGTTAATAATTCATGAGTGGTTACATGGAATTGTTTATCCTAAGGAAGCAGATGTAACAATAGGAAGAATAAAAGGAAAGACAACATTTGTCGCATTAGCATCCTATCCATTGAAGCGAAATCGATTTATATTGATGTGCCTGTTGCCATTTGTTCTTGGATTAGTTCCATTTATATTATTTGTAATTAGTCCTGCTGAATTTAGAGTATTTAATGGATTGAATTTTGGCATGGCATGTATGGGTATGGTTTCGCCATTTCCGGATGTGTTTAATGTTCTTGCCGTTTTAAGAAATTCTGAAAAAAGCGATTCAATAATGTTCTACAAGAACGATATGTATAAGATTTCTTAAATTTTTGGTTGATTGTACAGTTGATCAGATAGGAAAATGTAAATCTGCAACTCAAAATATTTTGGAGAAATAGCATGAAAAAATATTTAAGAGAAACAAAAATGCTGGATTATTCAAGTAAAAACATACAGCAATTGATACGGGAAAGAAACTGGAACGACATAGAAGAATTTGAACGACTAAAATCAATTTACACGTTTGTAAGAGATGAAATTTTGTTTGGATATAATATTGATGATACGGTTTGTGCATCAAAGGTTTTGGCGGATGGTTATGGGCAGTGCAATACAAAGGGAACATTGTTCATGGCACTACTAAGAGCTTGTAATATTCCATGCAGAGTACATGGATTTACCATTGATAAAGAATTGCAAAAGGGAGCAATGACAGGAATTGTATATAAAAATGCACCTCGAAATGTGCTGCATAGCTGGGTTGAAGTGTATTTTGAAGATACATGGTACGAGCTAGAGGCATTTATTCTTGATATGCAATATTTGAGAAAATTGCAAATAAAAAATAGCGATTGCACGGGTGCGTTTTGCGGTTATGGCGTGGCGGTGAAAAACTTCAAAAATCCGGTTATTGATTTTGACAGAAATAATACATATATTCAGAGCGAGGGAATCAATCAGGATTTTGGAGTTTATGATTCACCAGATGATTTGCTAAAGGAGCATTATCAGGAAATGTCTGCGTTGAAGGCTTTTTTATACAGAAATTTAGGAAGATATTTGATGAATCGAAATGTTAATAAGATTAGAAATTCTTGAAATTCATCCGATTGGTCGAATAGTATAACACTATTTTGGGATTGTGAAACATTGAGAGTAATGGAGAGTTGAATTTTGAAAAAGGTATTGACTCCGACGTTGCGTAATAGTTTATCCGGTGATGCACAGAACCTTGTAAAAAGAATACAGGAATATATTACACAGAACTTATATACTTGTACAAATAAGATTTTGCGTGGATTAGGAAAAATGTATTCAGGTGGCGGGGATATTACAACAAATATTGATGCTTATGGAGGTGAAGGTACCGCGATTTTTGTAGCAAATGCAATAGAGATTTATTGCGATAATGCAGAGTAAAATCAGAATTTGCAGGAGTGTGTTACATGTATGACTGTTGAAGATGCGATTAATTATTTGGTGTAATAGGTGGTGATATTTTTTGAAAAATGAAATTGTTTTATTTACAGATGGTGATATAAATCTTGAAGTTGAGTTAAGCCCAGAATTAGAAACTGTATGGTTGACGCAGAAACAAATGGAAGAATTATTTGATGTTAAGCATGCTACAGTGAGTGAGCATATTTCCAATATTCTTTCTTCAGGAGAATTAGATGGAACTTCTGTCGGTTTTTCCGACAAAAGTACTGGAGGAAGAAAACCCAAGATATATAATCTTGATATGATATTATCCGTGGGATATCGTGTTAATTCAAAACGAGGCATCGCATTTCGTAGATGGGCTAATTCTGTTTTAAAGCAATATGTGAGTCAAGGCTATGCTATTAATGAAAAACGATTGCAAGCGCTTGAAAGAACCGTTGATATTCAAACAAAGATGCCTGCGTGCACATTGGAGGTTGAAGAATCAGACATTTTAAAGGCTGTTACCTCGTATACAGATGCATTAATGCTTTTAGACCAATATGATCATCAATCCCTTAAAAAACCTGTGGGAAACAGACCTATATATAAAATAACATATGAGGAATGTAAAAAAATGGTTTCACACATGGAGGATTCATTTAAATCGGATGTATTTGGTGTGGAGAAAGAAAAAGGTAAAGTTGAGGGTATTTTGGCAGCAGTTTATCAGAGTGTGTTTGGTGGAGATGTATACCCGTCATTAGAGGAAAAAGCTGCTAATTTATTATATTTTATGATTAAGGATCATCCATATGCAGATGGATGTAAACGAATTGCAGCATCTTTGTTTTTGGAATTCCTTGCTCGGAATAATGCCTTGTATAGAGATGATAGTAAGATAATCAGTGATGGAGCATTGGTTGCGATTACACTTATGATTGCAGAGTCAAGACCAGAAGAAAAAGATATAATGGTGAATCTTGTAATGAATTTTTTGACAATGTAGTTAGTTCGTGAAATTTATTATTTAATGAAATTGGTAAATCGGTATTTGTCGACTTGATAATTTCCAATTTTTAGTGATAGGGAGATACACAATGAATGGTTTGATTATAAAGGTACTCAGCATAAGTATTGCGGTAGTAACCGTAGTATACTTGATTATTTATAAAGGAAATACCATGATTACGAAGATATTTAGCGTGTGTATTATAGCAGCAATGGTAATATACTGGATTGTTTATGAAAGAAATACAAGAAAGCGAAAAAAACAGGAATTACAGCGTGATGACTATTTATTTGCGAAAGAAAACGATTTGCCGTTACAGATAAATTGGAATGAGATAAATGACTTTTTGTCAGATTCCGGATATGGTGTAAATATGCCAATGGAGAATTGGTTTATGATGGATTGGGCGATACAGCCCTGTGTGGAGAATGGTATAAAAGAAGGAAAGTTTTCTATGAAAGGGTTTCGCGTGTTACAAGCTTTAAGTAACGATATGAAACACATTTTTTATGATGTGAGGTTTAATTATGACCGTGGTCCGGATATAGAAGATAAAAATAGGAAGTACGAAGCCGTAAAAAAGGTGTTGGATACAAAATACGCCGGTTTGTCAGAAGAAGTACGGAAGAATATATATGACCAATTTGTTAAGATATATGAAAGAAAAATCTAATTACAATACAAAGGAGGAAGCCGTTGAGTTTTTAGGGAATGAAACAAATTTTACATATGAAGAATGTTCTAAAGCCAACGATTTCCATATTAGACTAAATAAGAAAAATTAATATACAATTCCAGTTTGTTGGTTATAGTGAAATTCGTTTCGTGAAGATGCCAGAAAAAGTGTGGCAACGAATATTGATTAAATTTTTGAAATAGACATAAATTACCCAATGTTGAAGGGATATATAGATGCATATTGGGTGAAAAATTCCAATATGAAAAAATCACCCAATCAAAATGGGAAGAAGTTCAGAGGACGATGGGGAAATTGTTGAAATATGAAAAAATTCCCCAATTGCGGATGAATGTGTAGGGAAGGATTGGGTGAATATTTGGAATGACAAAAAAACACCCAATGCAGGAGAAAATGTTATCGTAATGCGGTGCCATTCGCATTACGCTGCGCTTCATGCTCATGTCGCGCTGGCGCGCTATACATCCAGTCCGAAAATCAGCCGATTGTGAGCAAGCTCCCATGGCTGATTTCGTCCTGCCTGTGCACCGCTTGTAGAAACGCGCAAATTCCAGTTTATAAAATTAAGAAAATGGAATTTAAGGAGGAGTATGTAAATGAAATTAGCAGATTTAGCAACAGACTCTGATTGGATAGTGTGGATTGTCTTTGCGATATTTGCTGTACTTTCTATTATTTTACTTTCTGGACATGGAAGCTGGTTCATTTCTGGATATAATACAGCTTCAAATGAAGAAAAGGAAAAATATGATGAAAAGAAGTTATGCAGAACAATGGGAATTGGAATGTCTATTATAGCAATTCTTGCATTAACTATGGGCTTGTTTGAAAATATTTTGCCCGCATTTTTTGTATATATTGCATTGGGGATTATTTTGGTTGATGTCGTGGTAATTATCATTTTAGGAAACACATTATGCAGAAAGTAATAACTTCCAGCTTATGAGGATAAAACATGAAACTTAGAGAATACAAAACGACTGACTGTGGGCAGATGTTGCTCGATAGATTGTTAAGGGAGTAGGAAATGAACGAGATTTTATACAGAAAGACTACAAAAGATGATATGGAAATCCTCATGAAGCTGAGACTTGAAATGCTTAGAGAGGTAAATGATCTGTCCGGTGAGTATGAATATGATGAGAAATTTATCTCTGAGAGCAGGCGGTATTTTGAGTCAGGTGAGCAAACAACGGTTATTGCACTTGATGGGCAAACTCCCGTAGGCTGTGCAAGCCTATCCTATATATGGATTATGCCGACATTCTCGCACCCGACAGGCAATCGGGCGCATTTGATGAATGTCTATACCCGTGCAGATCACAGAAGAAGCGGAATCTCTAAGAAGATGGTTGAGATTCTGATTGAAGAGGCAAAGGAAAATGGTGTGACAGAGATAAGTCTGGATGCAACAGAGATGGGAAGACCTTTGTATGAAGCATTAGGGTTTCAGGCATCGGATTCATGTATGACGATGGAATTGTAGTCATTATTCTGTATGCGATTTCCGGAAATGTAAATGGATATTCAGGGACAGGCTGGAAAACAATCGTCTTTCAGCCTGTCCCTGATTCAATTATTTATTTGCGCTATCTGCATCAATTACAGATTGGATCTGTTTCATCAGAGTATCATAGTTGTCCTGGTTATCAATTCCTCCAAGCATCGGATCTCCGACAATATTACCGTTTCTGTCAACGAGTATGGTTGTAGGAAATGCCATAATATCGGAAGCATATTTCCCTGCATCGGAAGATGCGTCGATGGAGAGATTGCGGTATTTGGCACCCTGGCTTTCAAGAACTGCTGCGGCTTCTTTGATCGCAGTTTCGTTTCCGTCGAAGGTTTCTGTGTTGATGCCGATCACTTCGCCGCCCATGGACTTGATGGCATCGTTTAATTCATTAAGCTTCGATAACTCTGCAACACAAGGCTTACAGCCGGTAAACCAGAAATTGATGACTGTGACTGCATTTCCGGAAAATAGGCTTTCGTCAACCGTATTACCGTCATAATCCTGACCGGAGAAATTGTGAAACGGAGATGTGGATCCGGAATTGTCGTTTGCGTCAGCACTCTCGGAGGTTGTGTCTTTCTTCTCGATTTCGGCGATCTGTTCTTCGATCTTCCGTATAGTCTCAATATCAGTCGTAAGTGTGTTCAATTCGTCTTTTGTAAAAGCATCCTTGTTTGATTCAACGGTGCTGGCTAGAAAATCTGCATAATTTCCGCTTGGATCGGCAGTGCTTTTGTTCATCATGCCGAACACTTTGTTCCATACATCCTCATGATCGGCAAAGATCTGGTTTTCCTGCTGATATAAATCATCCAGTGTTGTGCTGGAATCCCCTGTGGCTTCTGTACTGGCTTCCGTCTGGGAATCCTGTGGTTTTTCCGTGGTTGCAGCGTCCTTTCCGGTGCATGCCGTAAGGAATAATGCTGCACAGAGTGTTACAATAGGAATAAAAGTTTTTTTCGTTTTCATGATTATTGCTCCTTTGAATTATATTAAAATTTAATTGTTATCGGTTGATTGCGGCTTCCCGCTGTCCTCTTTTTTCTGACAGGCACCGCCTAGAAACTGGTAATGGATTGCGTCTTTTGGACAAGCCTTTATGCAGGCACCGCACCGGATGCATTCCGGATGGTTTGGCGTCTTGCACACGTCAACATCCATTTTACATGCCTTCGCACATTGATTACAGCCCACACATTTACTTCCATCTACCCGGATGCTTAGAAGGCTCACCTTGTTAAACAGGGAGTAGATTGCCCCAAGCGGACAGATCCATTTACAGAAGGGCCTGTAAAACAAAATACTTAGTACTATAACTGTAATTAAGATCAGGCATTTAAAGGAAAACAGCTTTCCCAATGCAGATCGTATAGCCGGGTTTCCGATCGACAGCGGGATGGCTCCCTCTAAGACACCTTGCGGACAAATATACTTGCAGAAGAATGGGTCACCCATTCCGATGGAGTTCGTTACAAGCATCGGCAGAAGTATAACGAAAACAACGAGGATGACATATTTGAGGTATCTTAGCGGTTTCAGTCTGGCTGTGGAGAATTTCTTCCCGGGGATTTTATGAAGTAAATCCTGAAACCATCCAAACGGACACAGGAACCCGCATATGAATCTTCCGAGTAACACACCGAGCAGAATAAAAAACCCGGTTATGTAATAGGTAAATTTAAATTTGGATGATCCGACCACTGCCTGAAAGGCGCCGATCGGGCAGGCACCTGTTGCGGCGGGACAGGAATAGCAGTTTAATCCCGGCACACAGACGGTTTTTGCTTTGCCCTGGTATATTTTGCCCTTAAACAGATTAGGGATATGGATATTGGTAAGCAGCGTGGCGGCTGCCTGTATCCATCCGCGCATCCGGGCAGTTTTTTGTGATAGTGATTTCTTTTTCTTATCCAATTCCGACACACTCCAGACATAATTTTATAGCTTTGCCCAGCACGGTGGCAGCTTCTCCTCTGACTGCACCATAGCTGATCATGGCGATACCTGTGATGAGCAAAACAATTTGGGATATTTTTCTGCGCTTCAAGATATGATTGCTCCTTTCGTTTGTTGTATTTGTTGACCAGCTGACTTCTGTATTATACAATAGCAGTTGTAAAATTATTGTTAAGAAACAGGAGAAAGATTTTGAGATTATTAATAGTGGAAGATGAGAAACAATTATGCGACATGGTTGCGAAAAGCCTGTATGATGCCGGGTATGAGGTGGATACCTGTTATGATGGGGAAACGGCGCTTGATTGCATCCTGGCGGAGAATTATGATCTGGTCGTGCTGGATCTGAACCTGCCCGGTATGGATGGAATGGAGATTTTGCGTGAACTCCGACAGAGCAACGAGGAGACAAAGGTGCTTATATTATCTGCCAGAGGACAGATCGCGGATAAGGTTGAAGGGCTGGATGCGGGGGCAAATGACTATATGGAAAAACCGTTTCATCTGCAGGAGCTTGAGGCACGTATCAGAAGCCTGACAAGAAGAAAATTCGTGCAGAAGGATGTATGCCTGGAATGCGGCGGGATAAAGTTCGATACGATCCGGCGCGAAGCATACGCAAAAGGGCAGATCGTTCCTCTGACTAGAAAAGAAAATGGAATTTTGGAATATCTGCTGCTCAACCTGGGCAGACCGGTAAGTCAGGAGGAACTGATGGAGCATGTCTGGGATGCATCTGTGGACAGTTTCAGCGGAGCCATCCGGGTACATATGTCTTCACTTCGGAGAAAGCTCAAGGCGGTGCTTGGATATGATCCGATCCTGAACAAGGTGGGCGAGGGATATAAAATACGAGAGGAGTCCGATCAATGAAAAAGATGTCACTGCAGTGGAGACTGACCTGTATAATTACTGTATATATCGCGGTTATATGTGGCTGTCTGACTATGCTTGTCTATAAAAATGGTGTGTATTATATTGACTCTCTGAAGGAGACTGTCGATGCCAGGGGAGATGAGAAGACGGATGATGCAGATGAAATATATATCGGTATTCCGGAAGATAATTGGGATGCGTTTGCGAACGATTTTTCCGTCCAGGTATATAATAACAAGACCGACTACAGGAAAAACAGTCTGATAATCTCGGCGGTGCTGGCGCTTCTTGGCGGAGTGGCAACATATTTTATAAGCGGACATGCACTCCGGCCGATTCGTGAGTTTTCGGATAAGATCGAAGAGGTGCAGGCACAGAATCTGGCTGATTCAAGACTCGATGAAAACAAAGTAAAGGAACTGAATCAGATGAGCGTCTCCTATAACAAGATGCTCGGACGTCTCTCGGATGCATTTGAGATACAGAGGCAATTTACAGCGAATGCAGCACACGAGCTGAGAACACCGTTAGCTTTAATGCAGGTACAGCTGGATTCCTATAATTCCGGGCAGCATCCGGGCAACGATGCCGATACCGTACAGACAATCAAGATGGTTACGGAACAAAACGACAGACTCAGCAAGATGGTGAAGACACTACTCGACATGAGTGAGCTTCAGACCGTGGGTCGGGATGAGACGATTATGGTCGACGCGCTTGTGGATGAGGTATTGGCAGACTTAGAACCGCTTGCCAGGGAGAAGGATGTAGAACTGACCGGGAACTGTGAGGCTATAACGATAGTCGGAAGCGATATTCTCATCTACAGGCTGGTATATAATCTTGTTGAGAATGCAATCAAATATAATCATCCGGGCGGACAGGTCACAGTAAATGCATCCCGGAAGGAAAAGCACGTTTGCCTGTCGGTAGCCGATACGGGGAACGGAATCCCGGAGGAACTTCGGGAGCGTGTCTTTGAGCCATTCTTTCGTGTGGATAAATCCAGAAGCCGCGCACTTGGCGGCGTCGGACTCGGGCTTGCACTCGTTCATGAAATCGTGAGAGTACATGACGGAAACATTACTGTCCGATCAAACCCGTCAGGAGGAACGGTTTTTGAGGTGATGTTTACGCAGTGATTTTCGGTTATGAGAAGCATTTCTTCCGGATTCCCCTGTTGACACACGTTGCTATATTTGATAAAATTTATCAGATAATTGAACAGTCCATGAGGGAGTAGTTAGCGCGAAAGTGTGGTTTGTCAACATTCTGATTATAAGTTGAGAGTATAATCTGGCAAATCTTAAATAATGAGACTCATGTATATTGATCAACCGTCTGTGCAATAATCTACACAGGCAGCTGATTGATATACATGAGTCTTTTTTCAGCTATCCATACTTACGATAGCAGGATTTCGGCTGACGGAAGCTTTGAACGAGAAAAGGAGGAAACCATGGAAAAAATCATTAACAATGCCCCATTTGCCCTTGTACTTGTATTCCTTGTGATAGGCTTTGTACTGCTTATCAAGGGCGCGGACTTCTTTGTGGAGGGAAGTTCCAGCGTGGCGAAGCGGCTGCATGTGCCGTCAATCATTATCGGACTTACCATCGTTGCGATGGGAACATCCCTTCCGGAGACCGCAGTCAGTGTGTCGGCATCCCTTGCAGGCAACAATGAGCTTGCAGTCAGCAATGTTGTCGGTTCCAATATTTTTAATCTGATGGTCGTCATTGGTGTGTGTGCGATATTGGCAACGGTCAATGTTGCAAGGGAAACAATCCGGAGAGATATCCCGTTATCCCTTATTTGTGCCGGACTTCTGATGCTTCTTGGAATTGTCGGACTTGGCGACAAGACCGGTATGACGCTTGGACATCTGGATGGTGTGATATTTATAGTGCTTTTTGCATGTTACATTATCTACATGGTCCGGACTGCGATGAAGGCAAGTAAGGAAGGTAAGAAGGTCGAGATCGAAGGTGGATCGGACGAGGAGATCAAGCTTGTTTCCGTTCCTGTGAGTATACTGTTTATCATTGGCGGCGCAATCGCGATAGCTGTCGGCGGAGATGTGACGGTAGATGCCGCATCCAGAATCGCAAGCGATCTCGGTATGAGCCAGACATTGATCGGGCTTACGATCGTTTCAATCGGAACATCGCTTCCGGAGCTTGTTACATCCATCGTAGCAGCCAGAAAGAATGAAGTGGATATGGCACTTGGAAATGCAATCGGTTCCAATATATTTAATATATTGATGGTGCTTGGTATAGCATCGGCGATCAGTCCGATCAGCATTATCACAGAAAATATCATTGACCTGTGCGTACTGATCGTATTTACCATATGTGCATGGATCTTTGCAGGAACGAAGAAGAAAATCGGAAGAGCCGAAGGGCTTTGCATGGTTGCGCTTTACGCGGCATATGCGGTTTACATCATAGTAAGATAAAGGGGCGCTCGGACAAATGATATTATTCTTCAAAGTATTTTTCACGGAGTTTATAGCAGAGATGGGCGATAAAACCCAGCTTATGCTGATCGCGCTTACTTCGAAATACAAATTAAGGGACATAATACTCGGTACCGGTGTTGCGATTCTTGTATTGAACGGACTTGCGGTTCTGGCAGGCGGACTTGTCAGCGAGTTTGTGCCGGAATGGGTAATCAAGATGATTGCAGCACTCGCATTCTTTTATTTCGCCGCATCCACGATTGCCGGTGACGATGAAGAAGAGGAAGAAGATGGTAAGACGAAGATTAAGTTTGCGCCGCTTGCGGTATTTTGTACATTCTTCGTGGCAGAGCTTGGTGATAAGACACAGCTTACCGCAATCACATTTGGCGCAAATGAAGGCATGCGTGCGGCATGCGTTGTATGGATTGGCTGCTCGCTCGGACTGTTCGCTGCGGATATGCTTGGTATGCTGATCGGATATCTGCTGAAGAACAAGACGCCGGACGGGCTGCTTAGCATGCTTGCATTTGCAATCTTCTCCATCTTCGGTGTGTACACATTGTATCAGGGGCTGAAGCTTGTTCGCGCAAGCGTCTGTCCGATTCCGGTGATTCCGGTGCTTGTAGTCATGACGATTGTCTTTGCAGGCTTGTGTGCGTTCCTCTTTGTAAGACGGGAGAAAAAGAAGAAAGCTGCATAAGATAATAAGCAATAATCTGTTTTATTAAAATGCGAGGAATAAAACATGGAATATAACTATACGCACGGTGGAGATGTCTACCGAAATCCAATTGAATATGATTTTTCTATTAACGTCAATCCGCTTGGCATGCCGCTTGCAAGCATTCAGGCGGCGCATGAGGGAATCGTGCTGACCGGCAGATATCCGGACTATAGGGCGGAGCAGCTATGCCGTGCGATAGCAAAAGCACAAAATATACCGGCAGACCGGATTATTCCGGGAAATGGCGCAGCGGAGCTTCTGTATGCACTGGGACAGACGATTTCCGGGAAGGCACTTGCAATTGCACCGACATTTACCGGGTATGCGGAAGCGGTTGCTGCCGGCGGTGGTGAGATGTGCTATGCAGGATGCGAGGATGCGGATGGGGGCGTTGATGATATGAGCGGACAGGATAGGTTGCAGTTTGATTCTGAAACCGTAATTCAACGTCTGCTTGCAAAGCTGGACGATTCCATCCGCCTTGTATTCCTGTGCAATCCGAACAATCCAACCGGAACATTGTTTACGCGGGAACAGATCCTGCGCGTGCTTGCGAAGGCGGAAGCAATGCAGGCGTATGTCTGTGTGGATGAATGTTTCCTGCCATTTTTAGAGGAGGAAGCTTCGTATAGTATGCTGCCTTATCTGGCGAAACATCCGCGGTTGTTAGTGCTCCGTGCATTCACGAAGATTTACTGTATGGCAGGACTTCGACTTGGGTATCTGGCTTGCGGGGATACAGAGTTGCAGTCGAGGATTCGTGCGAAGCTTCAGCCGTGGAATACATCGATTCCCGCACAGATGGCAGGCATCGCGGCATTATCGGATACAGAGTATCTGGCGAAGACACGCGAGAATCTGCAGGCGGAACGCGCGTATCTTGTGCCGAGACTACGTGAGCTGGTGGCGGAAGTGTATGATGGATATGGGAATTTCCTGTTATTTCACGATGAACCGGACTTGAAAGAGCGGATGCTTGAAGTGGGTGTTTTGATTCGTGCGTGCGGTGATTTTGAGGGACTCGATGATACATATTTCCGCATTGGAATCCGTTCCCACAGTGAGAATCAGGAATTCATTCGCAGATTGGCCCATGTGAAAAATGTGGTAAAATAAACTTAGATTTATATAAAGTAGTGAAAAAAGAAATTATAAAATCAAAAAAATCACTGTTTTTTCAAAAAACAGTGATTTTTTTGACCCTGAGTGGTATTATATTACTATAAATGAAAAAGGGGTGTGAATATATGGAACCATATAAAGCAAAAAGTATGCCTTTGGACTATAAAATAGATAAAGATATGTTAAAACTGATTTCAGAAGCAAATGTAAAATATGGGGAATACAAATCATTGTTAAATACGTTGGAATTTGATGCCAGCTATTTCTTGGATTCCGTAATATTAAATGAAAGTTATAAATCGACACAGATTGAGGGAACACAGATATCTCAGGATGAAATGTTTTATCTGAAATATATGGAAAAAACAGATGATAATCAGGAAATACAAAATCTCAAGAAAACAATCGAATATGCGCAAACGTATTTGCAGACGAAAAAGCAAATAAATTATGAACTTGTAAATGAAATGCATAAAATTATATTAGATAGTGTGGGAGGATCGCAAAGAACGCCCGGAAGAATCCGAACGACACAGAATTGGATCGGACCAAGAGGATGTACGATTGAGGGAGCAACATTTATTCCGCCAGTTCCAGAAGAAGTTTATGGATTGCTTATAAATTTATACGATTATATGAATGATGCGTTTACAGATCCTTTGTTGGTAAATGTTGCTTTATCCCATATGCAGTTTGAGACGATTCATGCATATAAGGATGGAAATGGAAGACTGGGCAGGGCATTGATTCCGGTACAAATGGCAATGATGGATGAAAGTACTCCGATTTTGTACATGTCAGAGATTCTCGAATTATATAAGCCATCTTATCAGAGATATCTTATGGAATGTAGAAGAGGCAATGTAGCAGGATATATTAAATTCTTTTTACAGTGTGTGATTGATCAGTGCAATTCATATACTAACAAACTGGAACGAATTAAAGTGATTTACAAAGAAGATATGGAGACAATTAAGCAGATAAAAGGAAATTCGATATATAGAATTATGCCTGTGATTATGAAGCAGATTGTGTTTAATAAAAAAGAAATACAGGATCTGTCTGGGGTATCTGTGAATGTTGTGTCAAGGATAATAGATCAGCTAGTAGATTTACATGTGATTGTACCAGATTCCACGGTTTCGAAAAAAGGATATCGATATCAAAGAATATATGAAGTGTTCGTTGGAACAAATGAGTTTTAAATGACAAGGAGACACAAAATGGCAAAATCAATCATGATTCAGGGCACCATGTCCAACGCGGGCAAATCTCTTATTGCGGCAGGACTTTGCCGCATATTTAAACAGGATGGTTACAAGGTTGCCCCATTCAAATCCCAGAACATGGCATTAAACTCCTATGTGACAAGTGAGGGGCTGGAGATGGGACGTGCACAGGTTGTACAGGCGATGGCGGCCGGTGTGGAACCATCTGTGCGGATGAACCCGATCCTGCTTAAGCCAACGACCGATATGGGTTCGCAGGTGATCGTGCAGGGACAGGTCGTAGGAAACATGCGCGCCATGGATTATTTTGCAAAGAAAAAAGAATATATTCCGGTGATCAGGGAAAGCTACGAGCAGCTTGCTGCAGATCACGACATCATTGTGATCGAGGGCGCGGGAAGTCCGGCGGAGATCAATCTGAAGCAGGATGATATCGTGAATATGGGGATGGCGAAAATCGCGGATGCACCAGTGCTTCTGGTTGGTGACATCGACCGCGGGGGTGTATTTGCGCAGCTAATCGGTACGGTGATGCTCTTGGAACCGGAGGAACAGGCACGAATCAAAGGTCTGATCGTGAACAAATTCCGTGGCGATAAGAAAATATTAGATCCGGGTATTACAATGTTAGAGGAACGGGCAGGTAAGCCGGTGCTCGGCGTGGTGCCGTATGCAGATGTGGATATCGAGGATGAAGATTCTCTTGCGTCAAGTTTGGAAGAGACGCATATACAGGCGGAAATTGATGTGGCTGTGATCCGGTTCCCGCGCATCTCGAATTTCACAGATATGCAGGCGCTCAGCATGGAGCGGGATGTGTCAGTACGCTATGTGACAAAGCCGTCAGAACTAGGAGAACCGGATGTAATCTTACTTCCGGGTACCAAAAATACGATTCAGGATCTGCTCTGGCTGCGGGAAAGCGGACTGGAAGCAAAGATTACGCGTCTGGCGAAGAAGGGCACCATCGTGTTCGGAATCTGTGGCGGGTATCAGATGCTTGGCGAATCACTCATGGACCCATTGCAGACGGAGAGTGCACTTGGTAGTGTGCGAGGTATGGGATTGCTGCCGGTTACAACTGTGTTTGAAGAGGAAAAACAACTGGAGAACCGCGCATACCGGATTGGAATGCTGGAAGGGAATTTTGTGTCACTCAGCAATAAGAAAATTGCCGGTTATGAGATACACATGGGGCGGACGGAAGTTGCTGGCAAAACTACAACCCCCATTTATCCTTTCGTCAGCGATTCAGCAGGAACCGTACTCGGCTACACGGCAGGAACTGTGGCAGGCAGTTATATTCACGGCATCTTCGATGAAATTGCATTCCGTGAGGCATTTATTGAACTGTTGTATGCGCGCAAAGGGAAAACACGGGGAGAAAGTGAACATTTGACCTTGCAGGAATACCGGGAACAGCAGTTTGACAAGCTGGCACAGGTTCTGCGGGAAAGTCTTGATATGGAGAAAATCTACGAAATTCTGGGACTAATCAAGCAGGGATAAAGTAATTCCTGTGTAAGCGGAAATAAACTCGAAATACAGAAAGCAGTAATAGATTATAAAGGAGACGGAAATGATTCAGATCTATCATGGAGATGGAAAAGGAAAGACAACGGCGGCTGTGGGACTGGCTGTGCGCGCGGTGGGGAGCGGACTTCCTGTACTGTTTGTACAGTTTTTGAAGGATGATACGTCCGGAGAGATTGCAATGCTGCAGAGGCTTGGTGTCGAGACATTGCATGCCCCGCAGATGTATGGATTTGTGAGCCGGATGTGTGAGGAAGAGCTTGCAAAGACGCGTGCATATTTTGCAGATATGCTGTCGCAGGTTGAAATGTGGATTGCAAAACAGAAAAACCAGCATGACGACGTGCGGAAGGAAAATACGGTTGAGGCGGTTGTTGTTTTGGATGAGGTTTTGCACGCTGTAAAGTATGGGTTACTTGATGAGAGTACATTGATGGAAGTGCTGGAGAGCAATCAGGCGCAGATCGAATTCGTTCTGTCCGGACGGAATCCATCGGACAAGCTTCTGGCACTTGCAGATTATGTCACGGAAATGAAAAAGGAAAAGCATCCGTATGAACAGGGAATTTCTGCCAGAAAAGGGATAGAATTCTAAGGACTGTTGTGATAAAATAAAACCGATCATCGACAAAAACAGGAGCGCACATGGAAGCACATCAGTTACCTTCGGGGACGTATCTGGAACAGAATAAATATTACATTGAGCGGGTGCTTGGAGATGGCGGATTTGGAATCACGTATCTTGGGTATGATGTGAAGCTGCAGCGGAAGGTTGCAATCAAAGAATTCTATATGCGCGGGTACTGCTACCGGAATCCCGGAGATCCGAATGTTTACACCGAGGCAGGTGAAAAACGTGAGAATTTCGAGAAGATGAAACAGCAGTATATTGAGGAAGGTCGTGTGCTGGCTGCCTTGGGAGAGCAGCCTGGTGTGGTAAATGTCTACACGTTTATTGAAGAGAACAACACAGCTTACCTTGTCATGGATTTTGTGGAAGGACAGTCGCTGGATGCATATGTGAAAGGCCGGGGAGGCAGGTTATCTGTGTCCGAGACTCTGGCAATCATGCGTCCGGTTATCCGTGCGTTGGCGGGTGTACATAAACGAGGTGTGATCCACCGGGATATCAGCCCGGACAATATCATGATCACACATGACCGAAAGGTGAAGCTGATTGATTTTGGCGCTGCGCGAATGTATGGAAATTATAATTATCTCCGCGTGCAAAAGGGTGGATATTCGCCAATCGAACAGGTGACACCGGGAGCGCAGATTGGACCGTATTCCGATGTATATGCGCTTTGTGCGACGATGTATACTTGCATGACCGGGGTGAAGGTGCCGCATGCCGTCGAGCGGGCAAAGCAGGACAGACTTGTGCCGCCATCTGCGATGGGACTTGTGATCGCACCGCAGGAAGAAGCTGTTTTGATGCAGGGACTTGCAATTGATCCGGCACAGAGGTATGCAAATGCGGAACAGTTGTATCAGGCATTGTACGAGACGTCGATGGAGCAAACAGGAAGCGTATCCATGATGACGCACAGTGGAATATCTCAGATGTTGGCGGATATGCAGGCAGACCGGAAAAAGCAGGCACATAGAAAAAAGCAGATTGGTATGGTCTGTGGTATTGTTCTGTTGTTGGGGATTGGAACTTTTATATATTTTCAGAGGACGCGAAATGGGGATGAGACAACGGCTGCTTCCGAAGCAACGACACAGCAGATCTTACAGACGGAGATAGATGCGAGTCCGGTGGAGGAAGTGGATTGTACTGCATATGCGCAGGAGTTTTATGATTTATGTGCGAAGCAGCACGAATCAAAGGGGAATACTCTGACACAGAGGGATGAATTTACAGTTGCTGCTAAAGAGACAGCGGCAAAAAGCGCGGCGTTGGTATATACCAGCATGGATGAATTAAATGCCGCGTTAACGGAGATTGGCAATCAGGCGATTGCCACATATAAGATACCGAATACCGGATGGGTGACATATACATTTTCTTTAAAGGAAGATGTCGCGACGGTAAAACAGGCATTGGATACTTATATTGCACAGATGAACGAGGAAAATCAGGGAACCGTGGATTTGGATAATTGTGCGTATCTTGGCGTCAGCGTAGCGCGAGCGCAGGATGGTACATATTTCTGGGCAGTATTTTATCAATAAAGAACAGGAAAACATAAGAAAAAAAGGAGAACATGGGGGATTTTGAAATGGATAAAAACGGGGATTTTAAGGAATCGTCAAAGGACAAATTGAATCGTGCCATCGCATCTATGTGCGATGAATGGTTGTTGATTGAGGAGATTGATCTGGAAGCGGATACATTTGAAATCCTGCACGATAATTTGCAGAAGCAGGGGATTCCGGTACCACGGAATTGTAGTTACAGCCAGCAGAATTTCGAGATGCAGGAGCTGGTTGCACCAGAATATCAGGAATATCGTTATAATTTCGGTGTGCGGGATAATCTGCGCAAGCTTCTGAAGCAGAGCGATACCGCGGAATGCGAGTATATTGTATGCACGGGAGAAAATGTATGGCGCAGAGATGTGTTCAAGGTAGTGGAATGGAAAGATGAGGAACCGAAGATTTTAAACTGGTTCCACATGAATATTGACAGCAAGAAGTCTGCGGAGCTAAAGCAGCGTCAGGCGATTCGGGATGCTTATCTGCAAAGTGAGCAGGCATATGCAATCAAAAATATGTATCTCAAGCGGCTGAACGAGGAATTGCAGATGCCGATCAACATGATCGTCGGAAATGCATCCGTTGCGCGGACATTTGTCACGAATCCGGAACGTGTGACTGCGTGTATCGAGGAGATTTCCCTTTCAGCAAAGGCAATCTTCCGTATGGTGCGTCAGATGATCAATACAGACGCGATACAGCAGGGTACGACGCTGTTGCAGATGCATCAGACATCTGTAGAAAATCTGTGGAGAAATACGCTTGATATTGTCAAGCCATCCATGCGGCTTCGGCGGCACACAATGCATCTGGACATGGCACAGCTTTACCATCGCAATGTGATTGGCGATGTGGAGAAGATGCAGCAGATATTGTTGAATTTATTGCAAAATGCAATTGATTATACGCCATATCAGGGCGAGATATTTTGTGGGATCAAAGAGAAACCGATGGACGAAACGACCGGATACTTTGAATTTTATGTGCAGGACAATGGAGTCGGTATGTCTGAGGAGTTTCGGAAGATTATGTTCGAGCCATTTGCAAGAGAGCATTCAGACCGGATTGAGCGTGTGGAAGGCTCTGGCTTGGGGTTGATGATCGTGCAGAATTTGGTTCGTCTGCTGGATGGAGAGATTGAGGTTGAGACAAAGACTGGTCATGGGACGAAGATCACAGTTGGAATGAAACTGCGATATGGAACAGAGTCCAAGGATGCCGCAGAAGAGATTCAGTATTTTGACTGGAGCGATTGGGAATCTGCGCGCGAGAGGAAAACGATGTTTTCCGGACAGCATGTGCTGGTTGTAGATGATAATGATATTACCGCTTCGATTGAGGAGCAGATTTTGACAGAACGTGGACTTGTTGTTGACCGTGCGATCAATGGAGAGGATGCAATCTGCATGTTTGAACGGTCACCGGCGCATTACTATGATCTGATATTGATGGATATGGGATTGCCGTTTATGGATGGTTATGCAACAACAATGGGAATACGACAGCTTCGCGAGGATGGAAGGACGGTTCCAGTGATTGCGTTGTCTTCCCGGTTATATGCAGACGATGAGTTTCATGGAGAAGAATATGGAATGAAAGCAAGGCTTCAAAAACCTGTCAGTGCAAGGAAACTGATGGAAGCCGTGCGCGAATATATATAAAATTAAGGAGTCGCAAAAGAAAATGCCAGTTACAGAGTACCTAGAGAGAAATGCCAGATTGTACCCGGATGAGGTTGCACTGGTGGAGTTGAATCCGGATGAGCCGGATACGAGAAGAACTTCGTGGAAGGAGTTCGAGCTGATACAGCCATCGAGATTTGAGCCGTATCGAAGAGAGATTACATGGAGTGTCTTCGATGAGAAGGCAAACCGGTTTGCCAACATGCTGATCGGGCGAGGCATCAAGAAGGGCGATAAGGTCGCAATCCTGATGTATAACTGTCTGGAATGGCTGCCGATTTATTTCGGCGTTCTGAAGACAGGAGCCATCGCCGTGCCGTTTAATTTCCGGTATGATGCAGAAGAGATTTTATATTGTGCAGAGCTTGCAGAGGTTGATATGATCGTGTTTGGCCCGGCGTTCATCGGACGAATCGAGACAAATGCAGAGCGGCTTTCCAAGGGAAGACTGTTGATCTATGTCGGGGATAACTGTCCGGAATTCGCAGAGAGCTATCATCAGCTCGTGGCAGATTGTTCGAGCCATGCACCAAATGTGGAGATCACAGACGATGATTTTGGAGCGATTTATTTTTCATCCGGAACGACCGGATTCCCGAAGGCAATTTTACATAAACACCAGAGCTTAACACAGGCCGCACAGATGGAGCAGAAGCATCACGGCACGAGCCGGGATGATACGTTCCTGTGTATCCCGCCACTGTACCATACCGGTGCGAAGTTCCACTGGATGGGAAGTCTGGTGGCAGGCAGCAAGGCTGTGCTCTTAAAGGGCACAAAACCGGAGACGATTCTCTCCGCTGTGTCGAGTGAGCATTGTACGATCGTCTGGCTGCTCGTTCCGTGGGCACAGGATATTCTGGATGCGTTAGACCGCGGGGACCTGAAGTTAGAGGATTATGAGCTTTCGCAGTGGCGGCTTATGCATATCGGTGCACAGCCGGTACCGCCATCGCTGATCAAGCGCTGGAAAGAATATTTCCCACATCACCAGTACGATACGAACTATGGACTTTCCGAGTCAACCGGACCGGGCTGCGTGCATCTGGGTGTGGAGAATATCCATAAGGTCGGTGCGATCGGTGTGCCGGGTTACCGTTGGGAATGTAAGATCGTGGACGAGAACGGTGTGACAGTCCCACAGGGCGAAGTCGGAGAGCTCTGTGTCAAGGGACCGGGCGTGATGACCTGTTATTATAGAAATGAGGAAGCAACCGCGGAGACAATCAAGGACGGCTGGTTGTTCACCGGAGATATGGCAAGACAGGACGAGGATGGATTCTATTTCCTTGTTGACCGGAAGAAGGATGTCATCGTCAGTGGAGGCGAGAATATCTATCCGGTACAGATCGAGGATTTCCTGCGCAAGCATGACAAGATCAAGGACGTGGCAGTTATTGGACTTCCAGACCGCCGGTTGGGCGAGAAGACCGCTGCGATCATCGAGATCAAGGATGGCATGACCTGCACAGAGGAAGAAATCGAGAACTTCTGTCTGGAGCTTCCAAGATATAAGAGACCAAAGCAGATTATTTTCCATGAGATTCCGCGTAATGCGACCGGAAAGATCGAGAAGCCGAAACTGCGTGAGATGTACGGCGCAGACAAGCTGGTAGAGAAGGAAAATGAGGCATAAAGAACAAAAGGAGTAAATTATAAATGAAAGAATTGATGTTAGGGAATAAGGCACTTGCACGCGGTCTGTACGAAGCCGGATGCAAAGTGATTTCCAGTTATCCGGGTACACCGAGTACAGAGATCACAGAGGAAGCCGCTTTATACGATGAGATCTATTGTGAGTGGGCACCAAATGAGAAGGTGGCTATGGAAGTGGCACATGGCGCGAGTCTGGGTGGAGTCAGAAGCGCAACGGCAATGAAGCATGTTGGATTGAATGTGGCAGCAGACCCATTGTTCACGATCTCTTATCAGGGATTAAATGCAGGTCTGGTTGTCTGCGTGGCAGATGATCCGGGTATGCATTCTTCCCAGAATGAGCAGGATTCCAGACACTATGCTGAAGCTGCAAAGGTGCCGATGTTGGAGCCGGCAGATTCAGAGGAAGCGCGCGTATTTGCAAAGCGTGCGTACGAATTATCTGAGAAGTTCAATACACCTGTATTCCTTAAGATGTGCACGCGTGTAGCACATTCACAGAGTGTTGTAAATACGGAGGAGCGGATCGTTCCAGAGCAGGTTCCTTACAAGAAGGATCCGACAAAGGTTATGATGACGAAGAATTCCCGCGATGCGCATGTGCGCGTGGAGCAGCGGACAAAGGATCTGATCGCATTTGCTGAGAATTGTGATCTGAACCGCGTGGAGATGGGAGATACATCCATCGGATTTATCACAAGCTCCACATCGTATCAGTACGCAAAGGAAGTGTATGGCGATAATGCAAGCTATCTGAAGCTTGGTATGATCTGGCCGCTTCCAGAGAAGCTGATTTTAGACTTTGCAGAGCATGTGGATAAGGTTGTAGTCTTGGAAGAGTTAGATCCATTTATTGAGAATCACTGTAGAAAGCTCGGTCTGGAAGTTGTCGGCAAAGAGACATTCCCGATCTGTGGCGAATTCTCACAGAATCTGGTGCGTACGGCACTTGGCGGAGATGCACCGGAAGAGCTGGCACTTGCCGATGAGATTCCGGGACGTCCACCAGTTATGTGTGCGGGCTGTCCACACCGTGGAATCTTCTATATTCTTTCGAAGTTAAAGTGTATGGTCTATGGCGATATCGGATGTTATACATTGGGTGCCGTGGCACCGTTAAATGCAATGGACTTAAATGTCTGCATGGGCGCATCATGCTCCGGTCTGCATGGCTTTAATAAAGCGATGGGCGAGCAGGGCGAGAAGATGAGTGTCGGCGTAATCGGCGATTCGACATTTATCCATTCAGGTATTACTGGTATTACAGATATTGCATATAACATGAGTAATTCAACCGTGATTATTCTGGACAACTCGATCACAGGTATGACCGGACATCAGCAGAACCCGACAACCGGTAAGAATCTGCGTGGTGAACCGGCCGGTAAGGTGAATCTCGAAGCACTTTGTGCAGCACTTGGATTCAATCGTGTCACAGTTGTTGATCCGTACGATCTTGCCGAAGTGGAGCGTGTTGTGAAGGAAGAACTTGCTGCAGAGGAGCCGAGTATCATTATCAGCCGCCGTCCATGTGTTATGATTAAGGGTACAGTACATAAGCCGCCAATCAAGGTGGATACCGATAAATGTGTTGGTTGTAAGATGTGTATGAAGATTGGATGTCCTGCGATTTCCGTGCGGGATAAGAAGGCAGTGATCGATACAACGTTGTGTATCGGTTGTGAAGTATGTACACAGATGTGTAAATTCGGCGCATTGTGTCCGGCAGCAAAGGAGGGCAGGTAAGATGGAAACAAAGAATATTATGATCGTCGGTGTCGGCGGACAGGGTACGTTGCTTGCCAGCAAGATATTAGGACATGTGCTGCTCTCACAGAATTTTGATGTGAAGGTTTCCGAGGTGCATGGTATGAGCCAGCGTGGCGGAAGCGTTGTCACATATGTAAGATATGGTGAGAAGGTGTATTCACCGGTCATTGACAAGGGCGAGGCAGATGCGATTGTCGCATTTGAGAAGCTCGAAGCGGCAAGATGGATTTCCTACCTGAAGAAGGGTGGACAGATCATCGTGAATACACAGGAGGTAGAGCCGATGCCGGTCATCACAGGCGCTGCGGAGTATCCACAGGAGCTTGTCTCCAAGATGGAGGCAGCCGGTGCGAATGTCGATGCGAAGGATTTCCTCGCGATCGCAGAGGAGGCGGGTTCTGCCAAGGCGGTAAATATCGCACTCATGGGAAGACTTTCGAAGTATTTTCCGGAGATTCCGGAAGCAGCATGGGAGGAAGCAATCGATGTGATCGTTGCGGAGAAGTTCCGTGCTTTAAACCACAAAGCATTTGAGTTTGGAAGAAATGCATAGGCAAGTGTAAACTTTGCCTGAAAACGCCTTTCCTTTGTTCGTGTAATATAAGGACATCAGCAAGAGCTGAAAAACAAACGAACAAAGGAGAGGTAAAAATGAAAAGATTGGAAATTGCGCAGTATATTGCACTTGGAGCAACTTGTATGACAGTATTGGGGTTCGTAATCAACCTCGCCACACAGAGCAGATGGAGCATAACGATGTGTGGATATGGTGTGATGATCGGATTGATCTCATACTTCTTCGGCGGAATCAAAACCGCAGTGAAGATGGCGGGAAAGATTGCAAAATGGGGCTGGATCATTCTGCCGTTTCCGTATGATATCGTGACCGGTCTGGTTGCATTTTTTATTTCGATTTTCGTATTTATGGCGTTGCCAATTATTCCGATCCGTAAGGCGTACAAGGAACAGTCGATGGAGTAAACGGATGCCTGTGACAGGCATCTCACAGGATGATGTATGGAAGAAAATGATTATGAGACAAGATTTATAAGAGAAGAGATCGGAAGATGTGAGGACCTCGAAGAACTGAAAGCGCGGATCTTTCCGTTGCTACAGTCACAGCAGGAGCTGTGGATACAGAAGATGCAGGAAATCCTTGCAGAGAGCGGGCTTACGAAGTCTGCATTTGCGAAGCGGTGCCGCGTGAGCCGGGTGTCGGTCGACAAATGGTGCAAGGGCGCGATCCCGAAGAACCGCGAGACATTTCTTCGAATCGGTATGGCAGCGGAGTATGACTTAGAGAAGATGAACCAGCTTCTGCGGCGATACGGGCAGTACCCGGAGCTTTATTCGAAGAGCTTGGAAGACTGCGTGTGTATCTATGTGTTAAACCACAGGGTTGAAATGGATGGTTTCGGAAACAGTGCATCTGAAAAGCGCGGGGAAGCGTATGGACTGACCGCCTATGATTACATATTGTCGCAGATTAAGGAGAACATGGCGGCGGATGCGGATATGGAAATCCCGGATATCAATACGGCACAGTTTGCAGAACGGCTATCACAGGTAGAGGATGCAGATGCCCTGACGCAGTTTATCTATGACAATATCGCAACCTTTTCCTCAGCATATCAGAAGTTCTATGCCTATGTGAAAATGTATGTGACGATCAATTACCAGCGGTATTCGTCGAGTGTGGCGAATCTGGCAGAGGGACAGGGCTGGTCTTCATCGCTGCGGCAGTGTGTGTCCGCGATACGACAGAACAAATGGTATCCGACGCGGAACAAGATCATCTCGCTGGGACTGCATCTGAGCATGGATCATGAGCAGATCGACGAGATGCTCACGCTGGCACATATGGAACCTTTGTGTGCGAAGAACCTGTTCGAAAGTGTGATCCTGTTTATTCTGGATGATGCGGAGTTGAACAATATGCTTGATACGGAATCGGAGGAGTTTGATCCAGATGAGTTATGCCGCTATGCGCGTAAGGTGCTGCTGGAGCTTGACCTGCCGGAGATCGACGCATTTCTCGCGGAGCTTCCGGATCTCGATACGGATATATGGTAGGATGGAAAATAATTTAATCGTAATTGAAAATGGACAATTGAATATCTATTTGCTGGACAATCAGGTTGTCTGGGAGGTTGGACGGATGTCGAAGGAGCATACACCGGATATCCCGATGCATGCAACGACAATCAGCCGTAGGCATGGGCGGTTTCAGAATATGGACGGTATCTGGTTTTACATGGATGAAAACCCGAAGAATGGTACGATCCGCAATTGGAAGAAATTATCTTCCGGGCTGCATGGGCGCGTCAAGCCGGTGATGGTTTCGTCGGGGGATGTGTTCGTCTTCGGTGGCGGCGAGGATGCGGTCGTAAGTCCGGCAACGGTGTGGGCGTTCTTCCGGACGCGGTACTATGATGCGCCGTGGCGGGCGATGGATTCGCGTGGCTGCAGCAAGTTCCTGATCGTGGATGGAGATACCCGGACGAAATTAGCAAACCCGGAGCCTGGAAGTGTGGTAGAATGTGAACATGGGATGGTGATCTATATGGGTGCACTTACCTATGTGATCGGACCGTTGAAGGTGATGGGAAGTAAAGGGAGTACAGATGGAACCAATTATTACAGAACAAATTGAGAAATTTCAGTCTGGAGATTTCAGCGGATATGAGAGCTTTTATTATGCGACATCGCAGACGGTCTATACGATGCTGCATACGATTATTCCGGATGAGAAGACTGCGGCAGAGCTGATGCCGAAGGTATATGAGAAAATCTATGCGAATGTACAGACGCTTCCGCAGACGGAGGCATTTTATGCGTGGAGTGCAAAACTTGCAAATGAGGAAACTTTGGAGTACTTAAAGGGAAACGCAGTACAGGCAGGAAGCTCTGATATGCAGCCAGAGATGGATTCTGTAAATGCACAGACTATGGAATCGGCAGATAGCAGTTTGGATATGCCGTTCTATGATTATGCAGCGGAGGATGAAGCCCTTGCGATTACGGAGGATTTATCTGAGGATCGCGTATTTACAGAGCATGTGCAGGCTGTGATCGAGGCGTTATCACCGATGGAAAAGGTCGTATTCCAGTCGTATTATTATTTTGGCGAGAGCGTACCTGCGATCGTAGAAAAAACGGGATGTACAACGCGGGTGGTAAAGCATACACTTGGACAGACACGTACAGCCATGCTTTCTGCAATCACTGAGCTTGTGCAGGCACCAGCATATGCGGTACAGCAGGAGAATTCGCATAAATTCAGCTTGAGGGATACACCTTGGTTGTATATTTTGTTTCAGAATTATATTGGAAAGGTGACGGGCATCGCGCATGTTGGAATCACAGGAAGTGCGGCTGGTGCAATCGCGATGGTCGGACAGGCTGGTGGCGTGGCAGGAACATCTGCGGTAATCGGACAGGCAGGTGGTATTGCAGGAACCGCGGCAGGACAGGCCGGGAGTGCTGCAGGTGCAGCGGTAACCGGACAGGCAGGTGGAGCTACAGGTGCAGCAGCAAAAGCATCCGCGCATGGGATTGCAAAATTCCTTGGTACGGTTGGCGGAAAAGTGGCAGTTGGAGTCGTCGGAGTGGCAGCGGTTGTAGGAATCGGGCTGGGAATCCATCATGCATCGGCAAAACCGGAAAAACACATTGTAGCAATAGAAGAAGAGAATGGCAGTGGAGCGCTTATGTGGGAGGATGGACCGGCACCCGTACAGGAGGTAACAACTGAAGAGGTTTCTTGGGTTGACTTGAAATTGGAAGAGACGCGTCAAAATGTAGATAGTTATCGTACAACTGGAAGTGGTACACGGGGAGACGACGCGGAGGTTGGCGAGTCTTTGGCTCCATATGAGCGGAAGAATTGTTTTTATGCCGTGGCGGATATCAATGGAGATGGCATGGAAGACATTTACTTTGGATATTGGAACAGTGAGACAAGACAGATTGAAATACGACACACCTATGAACGGGATGACATTGACGGAATCGTTACATATTACCAAAAGGATCTGTATCTGTCGGATCAGGCAAAAGAGTTTTTGTATGATAAAGTAGACAGCCGATTTGAACTGATTTCAGATTATATGGATAACGAGTCTAGCGGAGGTGTGGGATATTTGAAGATCGATACAGGTGGTGGTGAAAAATATTACAAGGTAATTGCCACTACATGGTATGTGCATGGCGGTTCGGATGGAGCGGTCAATTATGATAATTATGATTATGATTTTCTGCTAAGACAGATGAGGGATGAAAACTATAGTGGTTATTATCAGGAGGTTTCCGCTTCGGAGTTTGAGACGTATAAAGCGTCATTTACATACAAAAAACTGGAATGGCATCCTTTGTTTGAGAACGAAACAATTCTGAACGAAGATCCGTCAATTCCGGATGCGGATGGGAAGTTCTAATACCAAATCAAAATGAAAAACGAGGAACAAATATATGAAGAAATTAGCAATATTTTTTCCGGGAATCGGGTATCATGCGGACAAGCCGCTCCTATATTACAGCCGGAAGCTGGCTGGCGAGGCAGGCTATGAACAGATTGCGTTGAAATACGATTATCAGGCGGGGAATATCCGCGGGAACAAAGAGAAGATGGAGGCAGCTTTCCATGCATTGTATGCGCAGGCGGAAGAACAGCTTGCCGAGGTTGATTTTACAGCGTATGCAGAAGTGTTGTTTGTATCGAAGAGCGTTGGCACGATTATCGCATCTGCCTATGCACAGAAGCTTGAAGAAGCGGGAATGGCAGCAGATCTTCGACATATCTTATACACGCCGCTTGAGGCAACCTACACCTTCGCACCGAAGCATGCGGCTGCATTTATCGGAACGGCTGATCCGTGGAGCGATGTGCCTGCGGTGATCCGGATGAGTGAAGCGCAGGGCGTTCCGATGCATGTCTACGAGAATGCCAACCATTCACTGGAGACTGAGGATACGTTGCAGAATCTGAAAATCCTGCAGGATGTGATGGAGAAGACCAAAGCAATTATATAATACAAAAGCCCCTGCTGCAGTCCGGTGTGATTGGAAATATATCCACAGACGCAATCGGGGCTTTTTGTTATGGTAAGCAGAATGTTTAATTATCAAACGTTGCCGCTTTTGCTAATGCAACATCGATGTTCTCACAGAAGTTCTCTTCGCCCAGTTTTTCTACGAAGCCGGCCTTCTCCATCACATGGCGTGGCTGCTCGTTCACGTGGGAAAGCAGTAAATGGATGCCCTTCTTCTGGCATGTCTTGTATGCTTCTTCCAGCGATTCCAGCCCGGTGATATCCATCGCCGGAACATCACGCATACGAAGAATCAGAACATTCTTGTGTTTTTCGTTTGTAAATGCAAGGTAGTCATTTGTCTCTGCAAAGAACATCGGACCGAGAATTTCATATACCATTGTGTTATGCGGCACATTCTTCAGGTCCGTGTGCTCGGAGATCTCATTTTTGTCCAGATCCTCCTTGTAGATCCATGGTTTCACTTCACCGACATCGGACATTCGCTTCATGAACAGGAATGCTGCCATGACCATACCGATCTCGATAGCCACAACCAGATCGAAGAATACCGTCAGAAGCAGAGTGGTAATCAGGACAAGAATATCGCTTTTTGGTGCGGTTTTGATCATGTGGCCAAATGTCTTGAAGCCGCTCATGTTGTAGGCAACCATAATCAGGATTGCGGCAAGACAGGTCATCGGGATCATAGATGCATACGGCATCAGGAACAGCAGGATCAACAGCAGGGTGATCGCATGGACGATACCGGCAATCGGGGTACGTCCGCCGTTTTTGACATTGGCTGCGGTTCTGGCGATCGCTCCGGTTGCCGGGATACCGCCGAAGAGAGACGACATGATGTTACCGACACCCTGACCGACTAACTCCGCATTCGAGCGATGATGTCCACCGATCATACCATCGGATACAACACAGGAAAGCAGCGATTCGATCGAAGCTAAAATTGCAATTGTAAATGCCGGTGAGATCAGTTCTTTTACGAGGGCGAACGAAAGCTGTGGGGCGGCGAATTTCGGGAAGCCTGCCTTAATCGTGTACAGATCGCCGATCGTAGCAACCGGAAGCTTGCCAAGCTGGACAATCAGTGTGGTTACGAGAATTGCAATTAAGCTGCCCGGAATCTTCGCAGATACCTTCGGCCAGAAGATCTGGATCAGCAGCGCGAGCATACCGATACCGAACGTCATCCAGTCAATTGTGTGAAATGCTTTCGCATAGGCAGCGCATTTATCAACAAATTCGGATGGCACAGCTCCCATGGACAGACCGAAGAAGTCCTTGAGCTGTCCGGCAAAGATGCCGATGGCGATACCAAATGTAAAGCCGACCGTGATTGTCTTCGGGATAAATTTGATCAGATTGCCGAAATGGCACAGTCCCATGATGATCATGATGATGCCGGACAAAGAAGTAGCGATTGTAAGTCCGGTCATGCCATATTGGGCGATGATGCCGTAGATGATAACAACGAATGCTGCGGTCGGACCGCCGATCTTCACGCGGCTGCCACCGAGCAGGGAGATGAAGAATCCTGCGATGATGGCGGTGTACAGACCCTGCTCCGGATTGACACCGGAGGCAATGGCAAGTGCAATCGACAAAGGCAGTGCGATGATCGCCACGATGATACCTGCGACGATATCCTTCACAAACTGTTCCTTTGTATATGTTTTCATAGTGCTAAAAAGTTTCGGTTTTATATATTTGAGCTTTTCCATATCAGTAAAATCCTTTTCGCTTTATCTAAAATATAGTATAACGATCTCCCCGGATCCGGCTACAGCAATCCCTGAATCAGAATGATCAGAATCAAAACCGGCAGTATAAACTGGAAATACGGCTTTAATTTCCGGCTGATTTTAAGCCCCTTTCCGGTGTTTGCCTCTTCGATGTAGTTATCAAATCCAAATCCCCATTTGGTAACACAGAACAACAGATAGACGAGTGAACCAAGCGGCAAAAGCAGGTTGCTAACTAAGAAGTCTTCCGTGTCAAGTACGTCACGACCGCCGATCAGATGCACATTGCTCCATACGTTGTAGCCAAGGACACAAGGCATGCTCGCGATCAGAATGATAACACAGTTGATGAGTGACGCTTTGTTCCGGCTGATATGGAACATATCCATACAGAACGAAATGATGTTCTCGAACACGGCGATAACCGTCGAGAAGCTGGCAAATGTCATGAACAGGAAGAACAGCGTTCCCCAGATCCTGCCGCCTGCCATATTTACAAATACATTTGGCAGTGTGACGAAGATCAGACTTGGACCGGCACCGACTTCCACGCCATAGCTGAAGCATGCCGGGAAGATGATCAGTCCTGCCATGATTGCAACAAATGTATCGAGAGCACAGATACGGACGCCCTCCCCGGCAAGCGTATTGTCTTTGCTCATGTAGCTTCCGAAGATCTCCATTGCCGCAACACCCAGACTCAGAGTGAAGAACGACTGGTTCATAGCCGCAGAGATCACATTTCGAAGACCGACCTCGGATACGGTTTTTGCATTTGGTACAAGGTAGAACTTCAGGCCTTCCTTTGCACCGGATAATGTCAGACTATGTACAACTAAGATCACGATCAGTGCAAGCAATGCCAGCATCATGAACTTACTGATCCGTTCCAATCCGTTCTGCAAGCCGCGGCTGCAGATGAGAAATCCTGCGACTACGATAATGACCATCCAGATCGTCATCTGAAGCGGATCACCGAGCAGATCGGTGAACACGGAAGAAGTTGCGTCTGTGTCCATACCGGAATGAAATGCGCCGGTTGCAAACTTATAAAAATATGAAAGCATCCAGCCGGATACGGTTGTGTAATACATCATCAGCAGATAGCATCCAGCCATGGCAAACCAGCCGTGGATATGCCATTTGCTGCCGGGCTTTTCGAGTGCCTTGTATCCAAGCACCGCACTCTTGCGGCTCGCACGTCCGACTGCAAACTCCATTGTTAAAACCGGGAGCCCCATAATTACCAGAAAGATCAGGTAAAAGAGCACAAAAAGACCGCCTCCGTTTTCCCCTGCAACATATGGAAAACGCCACACATTTCCAATACCGATGGCACATCCTGCCGATACAAGCAGAAAACCAAGGCGGGATTTGAAAGATTCTCGCTGCATATATATTTTCCCTCCTTAATAAAAATGCCGCCAGATGATTCAAAATAGCGGCATTTTACCTATTATATTGTTTGACAAAGCAAACTTCATAAAATATACTATAAAAAAAATAATAATACAAGGGGAGAACTTTCAAAATTAATTAAGGAAACGTGAAAGGACAGGTTTAGAAGACAACATGGAAGAAAATGTAAACGTAACAGAGCTGTTTGGCTGTGACGTATTTAACGACGCGGTCATGGAAGAACGACTTCCGAAGAAGGTTTACAAAGAACTCAAGGAGACGATTGAAGAGGGCAAGGAATTGTCATTGGAGATCGCGGATGTGGTAGCCCACGAGATGAAGGAGTGGGCGATCGAGAAAGGGGCAACACATTTCAGTCACTGGTTCCAGCCGATGACCGGTGTGACTGCTGAAAAGCATGATGCATTTATCACAGCACCGAAGGAAAATGGAAAGGTATTGTTATCGTTCTCCGGTAAGGAGCTGATCCAGGGAGAGCCAGATGCATCTTCATTCCCATCCGGCGGACTTCGTGCGACATTTGAGGCAAGAGGTTATACGACATGGGATTGTACATCTCCAGCGTTTGTACGTCATGACTCTGCAGGCGGGATCCTTTGTATTCCAACCGCATTCTGTTCGTACACTGGCGAGGCACTCGATCAGAAGACACCATTGCTTCGTTCGATGGAGGCAGTTAATAAGCAGGCACTCCGTATCTTAAGATTATTTGGAAATACAACTGCAAAACGTGTGACACCATCCGTTGGTGCCGAACAGGAATATTTCCTTGTTGATAAAGAAAAATGGTTAAAGCGTAAGGACCTGATCTACACTGGACGTACATTGTTTGGTGCGATGCCACCAAAGGGACAGGAGATGGATGACCATTATCTTGGTACGATCCGTCAGCGTGTCAGTGCATATATGAAGGAAGTCAATGAGGAGTGCTGGAAGCTTGGCGTCGCTGCGAAGACACAGCACAACGAGGTTGCTCCGGCACAGCACGAGCTGGCTCCGATCTATGCACCGGTCAATATCGCACAGGATCACAACCAGATCATGATGCGTATTTTGAAGAAGGTTGCAAGTCGTCATGGTATGCGCTGCCTGCTTCACGAGAAGCCGTTTGCAGGGGTAAACGGTTCCGGTAAGCACAACAACTGGTCACTCACTTCTGACGATGGAGTTAATCTGCTTGATCCAGGCAAGAATCCACATGAGAATAAAATGTTCCTTCTTGTACTTGCATGTATCTTAAAGGCGGTTGATGAGCATGCAGATCTGCTTCGTGTATCTGCAGCCGATGTCGGAAACGATCAGAGACTGGGTGGCAATGAAGCACCACCAGCGGTCATCTCCGTATTCCTTGGCGACCAGCTCGAGGATGTGCTTGACCAGATTCTGAAGAATGGAGAGGCAACCCATAGTATCAAGGGTGAGAAGTTTGCAACGGGTGTTACAACGCTTCCAGATTTCCGCAAGGACGCAACTGACCGTAACCGTACATCACCGTTTGCTTTTACAGGAAATAAGTTCGAGTTCCGTATGCTTGGTTCCCAGGATTCTCTGTCAAACTGCAACGTCGTTTTAAACACGATCGCAGCGGAGGCATTTGAAGAGGCCTGCGACAGACTGGAGAAGGCAGAGGATTTCGACAAAGAGTTAAACGCGCTGATTGTAGAATATACAGAAAAGCATAAGCGTATCATCTTCAGCGGAAATGGATATTCCAAGGAGTGGCAGGAGGAAGCAAAGCGCAGAGGACTTCCAAACCTTCCGACAATGGTCGATGCAATCCCGGCGCTTACGACGGATGCAGCCATTGATATGTTTGAGCATTTCAAGGTATTTACAAAGGCAGAGCTTGAGGCAAGAGCGGAGATCCAGTATGAGATTTATGCGAAGGCAATCAACATTGAGGCAAGAACGATGATCGATATGGCAACGAAGCAGATCATTCCAGCGGTTGTCAAATACACAACCGTACTTGCAGAATCTGTCAACCAGGTACGTGCAGCTGGCAAGACTTACAATGTAAGCGTACAGGAGAAGCTTCTGGAGAAGACATCAGCCCTGCTTGCAGAAAGCTACGAGGCACTTAATCATCTGGCAGAGGTAACAGCTGAGATCGAGAAGAAGGAAGAAGGTCCGGAACGTGCAAGATATTGTCTGGATGTGATCATGCCAGCCATGACAGAACTTCGTACTCCAGTCGACGCATTGGAGATGATCGTCGATAAGGAGATGTGGCCAATGCCTTCTTATGGAGATTTGATGTTTATACTGTAATGCAACATGTAAGATAAGAACCTGAATGCGGTCGGAGAGTCGGACACGAACCAGTATTCCATGTGGAAGGATTATTTGTCAACCACGGAAGTTCGGGAAATTCTTACATAAAAAAATAAATCGGTGCTCTCGCATGCGGAGATGGATGGGAAAACCTATGCGTATGCGGTTGTGGCGCGGAAAGATCAGCCGGGATTGGTGCTTTGTTATGAGGATGTCACCGGCTATAAGGAAGTAGATAACGAATTATCGTTAGATACGTTATTATCAGGAAATAACTTTACGATGGAGGCGACCATCATTATCACTGATGGTGCTTCTATCATAAATAGCAATGATGAAACAAAGAAAAATAAATCCATTTCAGGAACAGTCGTAGAGACAGCGGAAAAACAGGGCTGGGACGGATAATACGATGCAGAAGATAAAGTCGGACGGACAGACATGGTATGTCATGCGTCGGAGCTACAAGGACAATCATTTGTATGTATTTTATACGTCGGGCGAAATGTTTACATATCGTACAACGACAATGGCGTACGCGGTTTTGTTGTATTTGCTGTTTGTATCATTTTTTCATATGATTCATTATCGATATGCACGAAAAAACACCGAATACATAGAAAAATAATATCAGATCATTCCAGAGAGTGTTGGAGTTCATCTGCATGGCGGAGAGACGATGGGAGAGCTTGTTGAGACGCAGGCAGCCGCAGCCGGTGTGACTTTCCATCGCGAAAGAGCTGGTGGAACGATTTCTTTTACAAGTGAAGAGGGCGTGGGGACGACCTTTACAATCGAGTTTCGATTTTTACTTGCGCCAGAGACAGAAAAAGGGGATAATAGTAAAGATAATACAATGCAGGATTTTCAGGGAACGCAGCAGATCCGTGCGATGCATCGACCAGATGCAGCGACGATTCCGATCATAGCGATGACAGCAAATGCATTTGCGGACGATATCCAGCAGAGCAAAGAAGCGGGGATGAGTGAACATTTGTCAAAGCCACTCGATGAGCAGAAGATGTTCGCGATGATAAGAAAATATTGTAGGGAGAAAAAAGAGGGGGAGAACCAATGAGAATGAAGAAACTTCGTCAGATTATAGCTACATGTATGACGGGGTGTGTACTGCTTGCGGGCTGTGGATCAACCGCGACAGAAGGCACACAGCAGTCGTCAAAACTGCCGCAGTTGGTGATTGGCAGTGACAGCTATGAACCGTTTAATTATATCAACGAGGATGGTGAATTTGCAGGCGTGGATGTCGAGCTTGCGCAGGAGGCATGCCGCCGCATCGGATACGAGCCGGTCTTTACACAGATCGTGTGGGAGGACAAGGACGAATATCTGGAGGAAGGAAGCGTGGATTGTCTGTGGGGTAGCTTCACGATGACTGGTCGGGAAGAAGAGTATACATGGGTTGGACCGTATCTGAACAGTCGGCAGGTTGTTGTGGTGCATGCGGACAGTGATATTTTTCAACTATCCGATCTTGAAGGAACGCGTGTAGCAGTACAGGCGACGAGTAAACCAGAACGGGAATTTTTAAATCAGGATAATCCGGCGACACCACAGGTGGGGGATCTGTTCAGCTTTTCTTCTATGGATGAGATTTACGCGAGTCTCAGAAAAGGATATGTGGATGCGATTGCCGGGCATGAAAGTGCGCTTCGTACATTTGTAGAGACCGATCCGGATGCTTACCGGATTCTGGACGAGAGTTTGTATAATTCAGAACTTGGAATCGCGTTTATAAAGGGAAGCGATAACGAAGTGATTGGGAAATTGGCACAGGCATTGAATGAGATGCAGGAAGATGGAACAACAAGGAAGATTATAGAGAAATACGGGTTAAATCCAGAGACAGCATTTAGTGACATGAAAGGAGTACAGGAATGGAAGTAAGAGCATGCTATGAGGAGATGGGATCAAATTTCGATGAGGTATTGAGCCGTCTCGGCAGCGAGCAGATGGTGCAGCGGTTTGCAATCAGATTTTTGAACGACAAGTCCTATGAGACATTGGAGGCAGCACTTAAGGAGAAGGATGTGGACAGTGCATTTCGTGCAGCACACACGCTCAAAGGTGTCTGTGTCAATCTCGGATTTGACAAGCTGTATGAGGTAAGTTCAGCGCTGACGGAGAAGCTTCGTGCAAAAGAGTTAGATGGTACAGATGTGATGTTTGAAAAAGTAAAGGAGCAGTATGACATTACTGTGAATGCAATCCGTAAACTGCAGTAAAATAAAGAGGAATCTATGGCAAAACTTCGGAAAATGTTAATCAAGGTATTATAAAAAAGTTTATTAATTTGTTCAAATAAGAATCGAATATTTCTTTCGATTTTCCACATACTACCCATACAGTACAAAAATGGAAGTATGTCAGGAGAACAGGAGGAAATAATCAAATGAAAGCAACAGGAATTGTCAGACGGATCGATGAGCTTGGCAGAATTGTCGTTCCAAAGGAGATCCGGCGCGTGTTACGGATTCGGGAAGGCGATCCATTGGAAATATTTACCGACAAGGATGGTGAGATCGTCCTGAAAAAATATTCACCAATCGGAGAGCTTTCTGCATTTGCGCAGGAGTATGTTGATGCGATCGCAGCAAGTCTTGGTTGTGGCGTGTGCGTCTGTGACCGGGATCAGATCATCGCGGTCGCGGGAATCTCCAAGAAGGATCTGCTCGGCAAATCCCTGCACCGGGAACTGGAGGATGCGATCAATGACCGGGAAGCGATTCTGGCGCGGAAAGGTGAAAAGAAGTTTATCCGGATTCTCGGGCACGGAGATAATGAGTATGATGGAGAGATCGTGCAGACGATCATCTGCGAGGGCGATGCTATTGGCGCGGTAATTTTGCTCAGCCGGGAAGGAAGCAGGCAAATCGGCGAATCTGAGGTGAAAGCGGCGGCGATTGCAGCGAAATTCCTTGGGAAACAGATGGAAGGGTAAAATTGACATCGAAATTCCCAAAAAGTGCCAAAAACTTGGCTTTTTTCCTTGACAAACAAAGGGCAACAAGGTATAAATATGCGTAGGGCTTTGTTGGCAAAGCTGATAAAAACAAGATTCGACCGCGGGGGATGTGGTCAGGAAACATCGTTTTATTATAGGAGGAAATTTCGATGAACAAGAATGAATTAGTTGCAAAGATGGCTGAGAAGGCTGGACTTAAGAAGACAGAAGCTGAGAAGGCACTTAAGGCTTTCACAGAGACAGTAGCAGAAGAGTTAAAGAATGGTGAGAAGATCCAGTTAGTTGGATTTGGTACATTTGAAGTAGCTGAGAGACCTGCTCGTGAGGGACGTAACCCAAGAACAGGCGAGACAATGAAGATCGCTGCTTCTAAGTCTCCTAAGTTCAAGGCTGGTAAGGCTTTAAAGGATTCTTTAAACTAATCTGATTCTTATCCGAAAAGATTTTTCGATAAAGAGTGAAAAGCTGTCGCATGCTGCGGCAGCTTTTTCATATGAGAGGAAAGTAAGGAGGAACGTGCTATGCGTTTGGACAAATATTTAAAGGTATCGCGTCTGATTAAGCGTCGTACCGTAGCAAATGATGCATGCGATGCAGGCAGAGTCATGGTCAATGATAAAGTCGTGAAAGCATCCTATGATGTGAAGCTTGGCGATGTGATCGAGATATCGTTTGGTAATAAATCCGTGAAGGTTAAGGTGACAATGATCGCGGATTCTACGAAAAAGGAAGATGCAAAAGAGATGTTTGAATATCTCTGATGGAAGGTAGAAGGCTCATAAATCGCAGAGTGCCTGCATATATTTATGCTATAACAAGTGTGCAGGAGCATACATGGAAAGTCATATGATACATATTACACAACGCGCACATATGAGCCTCACCGGACTGGAAAAGGTGATATCGATGGAACCGGAGCTTGTTGAGGTAGAAACAACAGCAGATCATCTTGCCATCAAGGGGCAGAATCTGCATGCAGAGAAGCTGGATATGGAGAAGGGGGAACTCCAGTTGACCGGAACGATACAGGGGATGCTTTATTCGGACAAAAAGGGAAAGAAGAAAGCCGCGGCGATCGCCAAACGGCTGTTTCGATAATTGACAGATGTATTGATACGACAGGGTGCCATGTTTATCATGAGTGTTGCCGTGGGAATCGCCCTCACACTGTCGTATGATCTTTTGCGTGTATTTCGACGCGTGGTATCTCATAATTCAATTTTAATAGCAATGGAAGATGTCTGTTTCTGGCTGATCTGGACCTATGTGACGTTGGAGTGCATCCACGTATATGGGGATGGTGTGCTGCACTGGTATATGGCGGTTGGCATTTTGTTTGGTGTTGTATTGTTCCATTACACTATAAGTTGTGCCTTGTTAAAATCTGTAAACAACATCTTGTACAAGGTAAAAAAATCCGCGAAAAAGCACAAGAAATTGTTGAAAAATAGCGATAATAAGGGTAAAATGTAAATATCTTTAGGTATGAAAAGTGGGTATGGAAATGGCAAAAAGCAGTACAAAAAAATCAGTTCGATATCGTCAGTCGCCGGTGATCACATTTCTGGTTGTTGCGGCGGTTATATTTATATGTGTGACTTCGATTGTGCGTGCGACAAGTCTGCACACGAAGAGTAAGCAGCTGGCAGAGACCGAGAAAACGATGGAGTTGAAGGTCGAAGAGGCAAAGCAGGAGCAGGCGAACCTCGATGCACAGGAGAAATATATGCAGACGAATGAATATATAGAGGACGTGGCAAAGGACAAGCTCGGGTTAGTGAAACCAGATGAGCTGGTTATCCGTCCGGCAGAATAAATGAATCAGAGATAAGAAGACAGAAAGCTTCCGGTAGATTGCCGGAAGCTTTTTTGCGTAAAAATGTCTATAAATTTTATCTCCCAGCTGTCACTGTTAGACATACACAGTCGGAAGAATTGTATAAACTTGTATGGCAAATTTGAAACAGACGGAAACCATCGGGTAGAGGGGATTGAGAAAATGAAAGTGGCGAAGCTTTTTTCTGGTATTGCAGATATTCTGATTGCATATTGTGTGGGACATTGCAGTCTGCTTGGCACAGCACCATTTGGGACGGCAATCATTGGTGCGGGCAGCGCCTGCGGGAGAAGTCCATGGATGTTGCTGCTCGGATTGCTCGGCGCATTTTTTGAGCAGGGTGGTTTTGAGAAACAGGGACAGATGATCTATCCACTGATCTGGGTGATGGCAGCTGTGCTTGTACGCGTCAGAAAGTTGCAGCTATTATATCCGCGCTCGTTTCTGTTGTCTGTCCTTGTCGGACTGGAGACGATCGTTCTCCAGATCGGTGCGGCGTTCTGGCTGCCAGGGGCAATCGGAATCCCTCTGGCGTGCGCAGAAGGTGCGCTCGTTTTTTCTTTTATGTTAGCGTATTGCTTTTCTTATCGGAATCTGAGTGGGGATAAGCTCCTTTTTTTAACAGACACCCAGACGATGCTTGCGGTGCTGATTCTTGCAACAACCGTACTTGCCGGGATGCCGGTTCAGCTTGGCGGAGTCGTCGAGGTGCTTGCGAGCGTGTGCCTGTTTACAATCTTTTATATATCGTATCGGTTTGGATTTTCGGCTGGCGTTTCCTGGGCGGCAATCTCCGGAGCCATCTATGCCCTCCGGACAGATGATATGCAGATGCTTGCCGCGTGGGTATTTCTCGCAGTACTTGTAAATGGTTTGACCGAATTCCTGCATATGGGGCGGTATGGAAGCATTTTGATTTTTGCGGCGAGTGATTGCCTGCTTGGATATTTTGCGTTTCCGCAGATGCTCTCTGAGGCTGGCATCAAGGCGATTGCGACTGCGGTGTTTGTGCTGTTTTTTTTACCGGGACGCCTGTTCGTGCAAGTGCGTACGCAGGGGGATGCCATGGCACTTTCCGGGGCAGAATGGGGCAAGCTTACGCTTTCCCGCGTGCGCAGCTTCTCGGATGCGTTGAAACGGATTGATTATACGTTTGCAGGGACGGAGGGGCAGCGGATTGGATTTTCACAGATCGGAACGATGCTGGAGGATTTTACAAAGCAGTTGGACAGCCCTGTTGCGATGCGTAAGGATGCGGAGACGGCGATCGTGTCGGAATTGGGCAGGATGGGCGTACATGTGAAATCGCTGACGCTCTTAAAGGCGCAGAATGGCAGATACCAGCTCTATGCGGATGCCCGCGTGGGACGTGGCAGACTGGTCGGTGCAGAGGCGGTGCGCAAGATTGCAAGCAAGGAGACGGGAATCCCGTTTGAGATCGGGGAGGACAGCCGCCAGATGGTTGGACGGAGCTATGACCTTGTTATATTAAATCAGAAGCCTGCGTTCCGCATTCAGACAGCAGCCCGTCGACTTTCCTGTCAGGAAGATGTGATATCGGGAGACAATTTTTATATTGGGAATCTGAAGAATGGACAGGCGCTTTTGATGATTGCTGATGGCATGGGAAACGGTGTGCAGGCGGCGAAAGACAGTGAAGCGCTGCTCTCTGCGGTCGAGGAACTTGTCATGACCGGATTTGAACAGGAGATGGCAGTGCGGCTTGTGAATGCGTATCTGGCAGAGAAGAATAAGGGGGAGCATTTTACAACACTGGATATGTTGTTGCTGGATCTGTACACAGGAGTTGGACATCTGGTAAAATACGGCGCCGCAACGACTTATGTGTGCCGGGGAAACTGGATGGAGTGTATCAAATCGACATCGCTTCCGGTTGGGGTGATGGAGGATGCTGGATGCGAGTGCAGCAGTAAGAAATATTATGCCGGCGATCTGATTGTCATGGTGAGTGATGGCGTGCTGGACAGTATTTTGTTTGAAAATAAAGACGACTATATGCATACACTGCTGGAAGCGTTAAAGGATGAGGAGCCAGAGACTGTGGTGGAGGCGGTCATCCAGGATATCCGAAGCGTCTGTGGAAAACGATTGAAGGATGATGCAACGATTATTGTGTGCAAGGTCATGAAAAATCTGTGAATCGCTATACGAAAGGTATCGTTTGTGCTAATATAAGGATGGTAAAAACTGACAAATGACGGAGTATGTATGAATTATTTTGAGCAAAAAGTCTACAATTATATACAGACACACGGATTGATCGAACCGGGAAATCGACTGGTAGTCGGTGTGTCGGGTGGTGCGGATTCCGTGTGCCTGCTACGCGTGTTAAAGGCGCTTATGCCAGTGTTGCATATCCCTTCGCAGGGCATCGTTGTGGTGCATGTGCATCATGGCATCCGGGGCGCGGAGGCAGATCATGATGCCGCATTTACCAAAGACTTGTGTGCAAAGCTTGGATTCCTGTATCAGGAATATCGGAAAGATATTCCGGCGTATGCGAAGCAGTTAAATATGACTGTTGAGGAAGCGGGACGGGAGTATCGTTATCAGTGTATGGAAGAACTGGTTATGCAACTGAAATTCGATAAGATCGCCGTCGCGCACAACCAGGATGATGTCGCGGAGACGGTGCTGTTCCATATGCTTCGGGGCAGTGGATTGAACGGGCTTGCCGGGATCGCGGCGAGCAGGGGGAATATCATCCGCCCGCTGCTCGGTGTGTCGCGTGCAGAAATCGAAGCGTATCTGGAAGAATGCGGACAGGATTTTTGTCTGGATTCGACAAATGTTGAGCTTGCCTATGCACGAAACAAGATCCGGCACAGTATATTGCCTGTGATGAAGGAATTGAATGACCGGGCGGTGGAGCATATCTGCCAGCTGGCGCAGGATGCGGCACAAAGCTATGACTATATTCATACGCAGGCGATGGAACAATGCGATACAACAGAGGATGAGGATGCCTTTGGCAGAACGGTGACACTTTCGATTGCAGAACTGTATAAAGTAGGACCGGTGCTGCAGGAGCATATTGTATGGGAAGCAATCGGACAGGTTGCACAGCGCAAGAAGGATATTACGCGGCGGCATATACAGGCGGTTGTGGCACTGATCTATCAGGATTCTGGAAGCAGTGTACAGCTTCCATATGGTATCCATGCGAGAAGAAATTATGGGGAGCTGATCCTTTCGGATAAGGTGCAGACAATGACGGACTACCGGTTTGCGATTGCGCAGGCAGGTGATTATGAAATCCCGAATCAGGGAACACTTTCCGTATCCATTGAGGATTTTACTTTTACGGAGCCAATTCCGAAAAAAAACTATACGAAATTCATTGACTATGCTAAAATAAAAGGTACTCTGTGTGTCCGGACACCGGAAGACGGAGATTATATCGTGATTGATACAGCTGGAAATACGAAGAAACTGTCGCGTGTATTTATCGATGCGAAGATCGACAGGACCAAACGGGCAGGATGGCCGGTGCTTGCATGCGGACAGGAAATCGTATGGGTAGTTGGACTGCGGTTTTCGCCAGCGTATCATGTGGATGAGCAGACAAACAAAATTATGAAAATACAGTATGGAAGCAAAGGAGATCAGAATGGAACAAAAGATTGATGTTATGATTGATGAGGCAACTGTGGAGGCAAGAATTGCAGAAATCGCACAGCAGTTAAGCAAGGAATATGAGGGAAAGACGATTCATATTATTGGTGTTTTAAAGGGAAGCGTGTTCTTCATGTGTGAGCTTGCAAAGCGTCTGACTGTACCAGTGACGATGGATTTCATGTCTGTTTCCAGCTATGGAAATGATACCAAGTCTTCCGGTGTTGTAAAGATGATCAAGGATCTCGATGAGAGTATCGAGGGAAGAGACGTGGTACTGATTGAGGATATTATGGATTCCGGTCGTACACTTTCTTATCTCATCAATATATTGAAGGAGCGCAAACCGGCAAGCTTTAAGGTAGTCACATTACTGGATAAGCCGGATCGCCGTGTTGTAGAGTTGGAGCCGGACATCACCGGATTTGTGATTCCAGACCGCTTCGTTGTAGGATATGGTCTTGATTGTGCACAGAAATACAGAAATCTTCCATATATTGGTGTGATTTCTGAGTAATACATAAATTTATCCAGAAGGGAGCATAGCATGAAGGGATTAAAAAAAGGACTCGGAATCTACCTGATTCTGTTCTTTGCGATGTTCTGTGGCATTATTTGGTACATGAACAAAAACTCAAAGACAGATTCCGGTTATACGATCGTCGATTTTCAGGCAGAAGTATCCGAGGATTTGATAGGCTCCGTTGAGATCTATCAGAATAAGGAGATACCGACAGGAACGGTATACATCACGTATCGTCAGACAAACGAAGAAAAAGAATTCTATGTGTCGGATGTCAATAAGGTACAGCAGATTATCATGAGCAAAGGAAACGGAAATATCCGCCTGGAGCTGCATGATGTCAGTGGTCAGAGCAACGTCTGGACATGGTTGCCGACAGTCGTGCTTATTGTAGTATTGCTGGTCGTTGTTATGATATTCATGGCAAATATGTCTGGTGCCGGTGGCGGTGGTGGTGCCGGTGGCGGCAAGATGATGAACTTTGGCAAGAGCCGGGCACATATGTCAAACGAGAACGATCAGAAGTATACATTCAAGGATGTCGCTGGTCTGGAAGAAGAAAAAGAGGATATGGCGGAGATCGTAGATTTCCTGCGGAATCCAAAGAAATATAACACGCTGGGTGCACGTATTCCGAAGGGCGTTCTGTTAGAGGGACCTCCGGGAACAGGTAAGACACTGCTTGCAAAGGCAGTTGCCGGAGAAGCTGGTGTTCCGTTCTTCTCGATTTCCGGTTCGGATTTCGTCGAGATGTTCGTCGGTGTTGGTGCGAGCCGTGTGCGTGATCTGTTTGAGGATGCAAAGAAGAATGCACCATGTATCGTGTTTATCGATGAGATTGATGCGGTTGCCAGAAAGCGTGGCTCTGGTCTTGGTGGCGGTCATGATGAGCGTGAGCAGACATTGAACCAGATGCTTGTTGAGATGGATGGTTTCGGTACGAACGAAGGTATCATTGTGCTTGCGGCGACAAACCGTGTGGATATTCTTGATCCAGCGATTTTGAGACCGGGACGTTTTGACCGTAAGGTTATGGTCGGCAGACCGGATGTTAAGGGACGTGAGGAGATCCTTCGTGTCCATGTCAGAAACAAGCCGTTGTCTGATGATGTCGATCTGCATGAGATCGCAAGAACAACTGCAGGCTTTGCTGGTGCGGATCTGGAGAACCTGATGAATGAGGCAGCTATCTGTGCAGCTAAACAGAATCGGCAGTTTATCAAGAAGGAAGATGTTGACAAGTGTTTTGTCAAGATTGGAATTGGCGGTGAAAAGAAGAGCCGTCTTGTACCGGAGAAGGAGCGGAAGATTACCGCTTACCACGAGAGTGGACATGCGATCTTGTTCCATTTACTGAGCGAGGTTGGACCGGTGCATCTTGTATCCATTATTCCAAATGGACGTGGTGCTGGCGGATATACGATGCCATTGCCGGAGAATGATAATGTGTTTATGACGAAGAAGCATATGCTGCAGGATATCATGGTCAGCTTTGGTGGACGAATCGCAGAGGAACTGATCTTCGGCGATATCACAACCGGTGCTTCTGCAGACATCAAGCAGGCAACCCAGACCGCACAGGCGATGGTTGTCAAGTATGGTATGTCTGAGAAGGTTGGGCTGATTAACTACGAGGTAAACAGTGAGGAAGAAGTATTTCTCGGCAGAGATCTCGGGCATGCAAGAAATTACAGCGAGAAGGTCGCCGCGATGATCGATAAGGAAGTGCGCCGGATCATGGATGAGTGTTATCAGGAAGCAAAGCTTATCATCGAGAGTCATATTGACGTATTGCATCGTTGTGCAGCTGCTTTGCTGGAGAAAGAACGTATCAACCGTGCAGAATTTGAAGCACTTTTTGAAGTCAGTCCAACAGAAACTTATCCGGATGGACTGGATACAACCGGATTGAATCTGTAATCGATTGTGAAAAATGTAGTGATAGAAACTATGGAATTGTGCAAGATGCACAAAAAGACGACAAAAAACGAATTTTTGCGACATGATTCAAGATAATATGCACAAAAAAAATCTGAAAAAAATTAAATGTTTGGGCAGACTTTTTAGGGTTTATATGTATAATAATACTTGTAACCCCCCAATACATTATATAGTTTTTTGCTACACCCCAAAGTAACAAAATACCTTCTCCGAAAAGGACAGCCGATCGTTGGCTGTCCTTTTCCCTTTCTATTTTTATTTTTTTATTGTGTAAATTCCTGTCCTGTATTAAAATAATAGATAGTCGTCAAAAAAGAATTAGGGAGGATACTCTTGATGGTGGAGAATCAGAGACAGGCTCTCAAAGTATTACAGTATGTATATAATACAAAGACTGCATTGAATTTCGGTGCATTGTTTGCGGACGGAACGGATAGCTACCGGCACCCGGCAGAGTTAAAGATTGGAGATTCGGTGACATTGCGGTTCCGTACAGGAAGAAACAATGTAGATGCTGTCTATCTGGTTTACAATGGGGAGCGTTGTAACATGCAGGTGGAAAGCAGTGACGAGTTATTTGATTATTATGCATATACCATTTCCGAGGTAACGGATGACATAGACTATTATTATATGGTGCTTGCCGGGAATGTTATCTGCTATTATAACAAGCTTGGCACACAGAAGGATTTGAATCCAGATTATAATTTCCAGATTGCGCCGGGATTCTCGGTTCCGAAATGGGCGAGAGGTGCTGTGTTCTATCAGATTTTCGTGGATCGTTTCTACAATGGAGATCCGTCCAATGATGTCGAGGACAACGAGTACTGCTATATCGGGGAAGGCACGCGCAAGGTCAAGGACTGGTTTAAGTATCCGGACAATATGGATGTCCGCAGCTTCTATGGTGGTGATCTGCAGGGTGTTATGGATAAGCTTGATTATCTGCAGGGACTTGGCGTGGATGTCATTTATCTGAATCCGATTTTTGTTTCTCCATCCAATCATAAATATGATATTCAGGATTACGATTATGTAGATCCTCATTTTGGAAAGATCGTCAAGGATGGCGGAGAATGTCTGCCGGAGGGCTGCAAGGTCAATAAGGAAGCCAGCAAGTATATTATGCGTGTGACAGATAAGGCGAATCTGGAGGCCAGCAACGAGTTGTTCGCACAGCTTGTGGAGGAGATTCATAAGCGCGGCATGCGTGTAATCTTGGACGGTGTATTTAACCATTGTGGTTCTTTTAACAAATGGCTGGATCGAGAATGTATTTACGAGAATCAGGAGGGATATGAGAAGGGCGCTTATGTGGATTATCAGAGCCCGTACAGAAGTTTCTTCAAGTTCCAGGACCCTTGGCAGTGGCCATACAACGGCACATACAATGGCTGGTGGGGACATGATACTCTTCCGAAATTAAATTACGAAGAATCTGAGAAATTATATGAATATATTATGCGTATCGGTGAAAAATGGGTTTCTCCGCCGTACAACGTGGATGGCTGGCGTCTGGACGTGGCTGCCGACCTTGGTTATACTGAAGAGTTTAACCATCGTTTCTGGCGTGATTTCCGGACAAGAGTGAAGAAAGCAAATCCAGATGCACTGATCCTTGCGGAGCATTATGGTGATCCAAAGGCATGGCTTTTGGGCGATCAGTGGGATACCGTTATGAACTACGATGCATTTATGGAGCCGATTACATGGTTTTTGACCGGTGTGGAGAAGCACAGTGATGAGTTCCGCGGTGACCTGCTTGGAAATCCAGATGCATTTACTGGTGCGTTGCGCCACCATATGTCGCGGTTTAATCAGAACTCTCTGGAAATCGCGATGAATGAGCTGTCCAATCATGATCATTCACGATTCCTGACACGTACAAATCGCCGTGTTGGACGAATCCATACGATGGGACCGGAGGCCGCTGGTGAGAACATCAACAAGGGTGTATTCCGTGAGGCAGTTGTATTCCAGATGACGTGGCCGGGTGCACCGACAATCTATTATGGTGATGAAGCCGGACTTTGCGGCTGGACCGATCCGGATAACCGGCGTGGATATCCGTGGGGCAGAGAGGATCAGGAGCTGATTCAGTTCCACCGTGATGTCATCAAGGTACACAAAGACAGTGCGGCGCTGATGAAGGGATCTGTGATGTTCCTGCATGGTGAATATAAGGTAGTCAGCTATGGACGGTTCCTGCCGGGCGAGGCAGTAGTTGTGATTTTGAACAATGATTACGAACCACATGAGCTGAACCTGCATGTGCGCAGACTTGGTGTACAGGATGGTGCGGTGATGAAAGCCTGTATCACGACGACGGAGAGTGGCTATCAGATGGATGAGACAGAATATGTCGTTGCAAATAACAAGTTGAAAATTACAGTTGGACCGATTTCAGCGGTTGTACTGAAATATACAGAGCCTTCTGTATAATTTAAAAATGATATATAATTTGAGTCCCTGTTTCGAAAACGGAACAGGGATTTTTTATACCCATAGTTGCATCAAAAGGAACTTTAGCTAGTTTTATGCAAAAACCCAATATGTGAGAATAAAAACAGATTGTTGCGAAAAGCGAGGGTATGCATAAAGTGGTGCTAATGTCGTTAAAACTATATCTTGCATGGGGATGCCTGACGCTTGTCGTTTTGATTTTAGGTATTTTGATATATATGATGCTTCAGGAACGAAAGCGGGGGAAGAAGTCCTGAGTAGTTTGCCAATATATATAGACACAGTGGAAAACGAGGTGTAAAAACATGCAGGATCGTGCTTTTTATGAGCGCATAGGAGCAAAATTTCAGAGTGAACGGGAACGGCAGAAGATAACCAGAGAGCATATGGCGGAGCAGATCAACATTTCCTCCAAATTCCTGTATGAGATTGAGAGCGGAAGAAAAGGTTTCTCGTGTGAGATATTTCGGAATATGTGTAAATATCTGCATGTAAATGCAGATTATATTCTGGAGGAAGATGATGTCGCCAGCAGTCAGATGCGGATTGAGACGATGACACGTGATTTCTCCATAGAGGAAATGAATTATCTTGTGAAAATGATCGAGGGAATCCGGGAGATGCGCAAAGCATATGAGCAGAACGATAAAATTGGTTGACAGCCGGGACATCCTGTGCTATTTCTTATACAGATAAGCGATACGATCAAGGAGGCAATTATGGTTAAACATATTATTTTGTGGACATTGAAAGAGACAGACGCGGACAAGAAGGCAGAGATCCTTGCAAATATGAAGGAGCATCTGGAAGGCTTGGCAGGTAAGGTGCCTGGACTTCTTGAGGTGCATGTAAGAACAAATCCGCTTGCATCTTCGAATGCAGAGGTTATGCTTGACACAACGCTGGAAAACGAGGAAATGCTGAAGGGCTACCAGAAGCATCCGGCGCATGTAGAAGTTGCAAATACGTATGTGCGTCCATATACAGATGTGCGTATGTGCATGGATTACGAAGTGTAACGAATAAAAAGAATGGAAAACGCAGAGGATAACGGGAGTGCAGGGCATTCCCGTTATTTTTGTGGGTTGCATTTCATCAAGAAAAGAACGTTTGTTCTATACAAATAAAAAAAGATGTGGTAAAATGAACCGTATAGCAGATTTGATTGATTAGAAACTGGAGAATAGCATGGATCATTTTGAATTAGTATCGGAATATGCACCGACCGGCGATCAGCCGGAGGCGATCGAAGGACTGGTAAAGGGCTTTCAGGAAGGAAAGAAATGCCAGACACTGCTCGGTGTCACAGGTTCCGGAAAGACATTTACGATGGCGAATGTCATCGCCCAATTAAATAAACCGACGATCATCATATCGCACAACAAGACATTGGCGGCACAGCTTTACAGTGAGTTTAAGGCGTTCTTTCCGCACAATGCGGTGGAGTATTTTGTATCGTATTACGATTATTACCAGCCTGAGGCATATGTGCCGTCGACGGACACGTATATTGCGAAGGATTCTGCCATCAATGATGAGATCGATAAGATGCGGCACAGCGCGACATCAGCCCTGATCGAACGGAAGGATGTAGTCGTCGTATCTTCCGTATCCTGCATCTATGGTTTGGGTGATCCGGAAGAATATAAGAACATGATGCTCTCGCTCCGCCCGGGTATGGAGAAGGACCGGGATGAACTGATCCGGCAGTTGATTGATATTCAGTACACACGGAATGAGATGGATTTCACGCGAGGAACTTTCCGTGTGAAGGGCGATATCGTAGATATCCTTCCGGTATCGACGTTTGAGGATGGTATCCGGATTGAGTTTTTCGGCGACGAGATTGACCGGATCGTGGAGTTTGATCCATTGACCGGTGAGATCAAGCGTGCACTTTCCTTTGCCTGTATCTTCCCGGCATCGCACTATGTTGTTGCACCGGAGAAGATGAAGCATGCGATCGTGGAGATAGAAGAGGAACTAAAGCAGCAGGTGGCATATTTCAAGGAGAATGACAAGCTGCTGGAAGCACAGCGTATCCGTGAGCGGACAGAGTTCGATATGGAGATGCTGCAGGAGACAGGATTTTGTTCGGGCATCGAGAATTATTCCCGGATACTGGCGGGTATGAAACCGGGTGCCACACCGAACACACTGCTCAATTTCTTCGATGGCGATTATCTGATTATCGTGGATGAGTCGCATATCACATTGCCACAGGTACGAGGCATGTATGCGGGTGACCGTTCCAGAAAGACGACATTGGTTGATTATGGATTCCGTCTGCCGTCAGCGCTGGATAACCGTCCGCTGAATTTTCAGGAGTTTGAGTCTAAGATCGATAAGATCTTATATGTATCTGCGACACCGTCCGATTATGAGAAGGAACACGAGGAGAACCGCGTCGAGCAGATTATCCGTCCGACCGGTTTGTTAGACCCGGAAGTAGAAGTACGACCGATCGAAGGACAGGTGGATGATCTCGTATCAGAAGTCAACAAAGAGGTTGCAAAGGGCAATAAGATATTAGTTACGACACTGACGAAGCGTATGGCAGAAGATCTGACCGACTATATGAAGCAGCTTGATATCAAGGTCAAATATTTGCATTCCGATATTGATACATTGGAACGATTGGAGATTGTACGTGATCTTCGAATGGGTGTATTTGATGTGCTGGTCGGAATCAACCTGCTCCGTGAGGGACTCGATATCCCGGAGATCACACTTGTTGCAATTCTCGATGCGGACAAGGAAGGATTTTTACGATCAGAAACATCACTCGTGCAGACGATTGGACGTGCTGCGCGTAACGTGGATGGACATGTGATCATGTATGCCGATACAATCACGGATTCGATGCGGCATGCAATCGACGAGACGAACCGCAGGCGGAAGATTCAGGACGCCTACAACAAGGAACATGGCATTACACCGCAGAGTATCAAGAAGGATATCCGCGATCTGATCAGTCTGGATACGGGTGAGAGCGTGACAGCGAAGAAGGAACGCGAGAAAGATCCGGAATCCATGACGAAGAAGGAATTGAACGCCGAGATTGCACGTCTGACGAAGAAGATGAACAAGGCGGCGATGGAGCTTAACTTCGAGGAGGCAGCCGTGCTTCGTGATGAGTTGAAAGAATTAAAGATTGCCTTGCGGGATTATGATGATTAGTTTACAATTATTTTAGTTATACTAAGTCTTAAATAAAATGAATAAGGAGGAGCTTGCGATGGAAAGAGATGAATTGATTGAGGAGATCTCAAGAAGAAAAGGAATTGCGATGGAAGAGGTTGCAGAAATCTTAGATGAGGAGGATGCAATCTGCCTCGAAGAGGAAGAAAAATTTGTACAGCAGATGAAGAAAAAGAAGAGAAGAAAGAAGATGTGCATGCTTGGAACAATCACAATATTCCTTGCAGGTGCAGTGTGTGCACTTTTTGTCCTTGACAAGAAGGAGAAGATCAGCATGTCAGATTTAGAGGACATGGTGAAAGATAACGTGAAGAAATATACAGACAAGTATATGGATAAGGTTAAGAAATTTAGCTAGAAAAAGGAGTAAGCGGAAACAGACGTCATGAGTGAACATAAGTATATCACCATCAAAGGTGCAAGAGAGCATAATTTAAAAAACATTGACATTAAGATTCCGCGTGATCAGTTTGTAGTATTGACAGGACTTTCCGGTTCCGGTAAGTCCTCTCTTGCTTTTGATACGATCTATGCGGAAGGACAGCGAAAATATATGGAGTCTCTGTCGTCCTATGCACGGCAGTTCTTAGGACTTGCGGACAAGCCGGATATTGACTCGATTGAGGGACTTTCTCCGTCCATTTCCATCGATCAGAAATCAACGAACCGGAACCCGCGTTCCACGGTTGGAACGGTGACTGAGATCTACGATTATCTGCGTCTGCTGTACGCACGTATCGGAATCCCGCATTGCCCGAAGTGTGGCAAAGAGATTGCCAGACAGACCGTCGATCAGATGGTCGATGAGATTATGGAGCTGCCTGCGGGTACGAAATTCCAGTTGCTTGCGCCTGTTGTGCGTGGACGGAAGGGCGAGCATGTCAAGCTGCTGCAGCAGGCAAAGAAAAGCGGTTATGTGCGCGTGATCGTGGATGACAGTATGTATGATCTGTCAGAGGAGATCAAGCTTGATAAGAACAAGAAGCATAATATCGATATTGTTGTGGACCGACTCGCAGTCAAAGAAGGCATTGAAAGCCGTCTGACGGATTCCATTGAGACTGTCCTGAAGCTGGCAGAAGGCTTGGTGAAGGTTGATGTGATCGGCGGAGAAACGATGTTATTTTCGGATAGCTTTTCCTGCCCGGATTGTGGCATCAGCATCGAGGAGATCGAGCCGCGAAGCTTCTCGTTCAACAACCCATTTGGCGCATGTCCTTGCTGTACGGGACTTGGATTCAAGACAGAATTTGATATTGACCTGATTATTCCGGATGACAGTCTGACTCTGAATGAGGGTGCAATCGCCGTACCGGGCTGGCAGTCGAGTGGTGATAAGAAGAGTTATGCACATGCATGCCTCGAAGCACTCGCAGAAGAATACAAATTCTCTCTGGATGTGCCGTTTAAGGATCTGCCGGAAGAGGCAAAGCATGTGATCCTATACGGAACTGAAGGCGAGAAAATCTATGTACACTATAAGAGTGCGTATAACGGAAAAGATGCATTCTATGCAAATTACGAAGGACTGCTTCGGAATCTGCAGCGCCGGTACAGAGAGACGACTGCAGAATCGGTCAAGCAGGACTATGAGACCTATATGACTGTGACACCATGTGAGGTGTGTCATGGTAAGAGATTGAAGCCGGAGTCGCTGGCAGTTACGATCGGTGGAAAGAACATTGCGGATGTCACAGATCTGTCTGTGGTAGCCTTGCATGATTTTATCTCGAAATTAGAGCTTACCGACCGGCAGAAGATGATCGGCGCACAGGTGTTAAAAGAGATTCAGGCGAGACTTGGATTCATGATCAATGTTGGTCTGGATTACCTGACATTATCGCGTGCGACAGGAACCTTGTCCGGTGGAGAAGCGCAGCGTATCCGTCTGGCAACCCAGATCGGTTCCGGTCTGGTTGGGGTTGCGTATATTCTGGATGAGCCAAGTATCGGACTGCATCAGCGAGACAACGATAAGCTGATTGCGGCACTGAAGCGTTTGCGGGATCTGGGAAATACATTGCTTGTGGTAGAGCATGACGAGGATACGATGCTTGCGGCAGATCACGTCATTGATATCGGACCGGGCGCAGGTGCGAACGGCGGTGAAGTCGTGGCTCAGGGAACCGCAGAGGAGATCATGCAGTGTCCGGAGTCTATCACGGGTGCCTACTTAAGCGGCAGAATCAAGATTCCGGTACCGGAAGAGCGGAGAACGCCAACCGGATATATCGAGGTACTTGGCGCCAGACAGAACAATTTGAAGAATATTGATGTGAAGTTCCCACTTGGCGTGATGACCTGCGTGACAGGTGTATCAGGCTCTGGAAAGAGTTCCCTCGTCAATGAAATCTTATATAAGCATCTTGCTAGAACGCTGAACCGCGCGAAGGTAAAACCGGGCAAGCATGACGATATCACAGGACTTGACCAGTTGGACAAGATTATCAACATTGACCAGTCTCCAATCGGCAGAAGCCCACGTTCGAACCCGGCGACTTATACGGGTGTCTTTGATCTGATCCGTGACTTGTTTGCGAATACAAAGGATGCAAAGGCAATGGGTTACACAAAAGGACGATTCTCATTCAACGTTGCCGGTGGCCGATGTGAGGCGTGCCGTGGTGATGGTATCATCAAGATTGAGATGCATTTCTTAGCAGATGTATATGTACCATGTGAGGTCTGCCATGGAAAGCGGTACAACCGGGAGACATTGGAAGTGAAATACAAAGGCAAGAGTATCTACGATGTACTTGATATGACAGTCGATGAAGCGTGCGAGTTCTTCGCGCATGTGCCATCTGTCCTGCGCAAGATTTCGACCTTACAGGAGGTTGGACTTGGCTATATCAAGCTTGGTCAGCCATCGACGACATTATCCGGTGGAGAAGCACAGCGAATCAAGCTTGCGACAGAGCTTTCACGCCGCAGCACAGGCAGGACGATCTATGTCTTAGATGAGCCGACAACGGGACTTCATTTTGCGGATGTACATCGTCTGGTCGATATTCTGCGTCGGTTGTGTGAGGGTGGAAATACGGTTGTAGTTATTGAGCACAACTTAGATGTCATTAAAACCGCCGATTATATCATTGATATCGGACCGGAAGGCGGCGAAGGCGGAGGAACAGTTGTTGCAACCGGAACGCCGGAAGAGATTGCCAAGTGCAAGAAGAGTTATACGGGGCAGTATCTCAAGAAATATTTGAAGAAGTAAAAGTTGAGGCTGTAAGAATACTCCAAGAATTCGTTCAGGGTAAAATTTTAAAGGAAAATCGTAAGAAATTATATTCTTTTCGATTTTCCTTTTGTTTATAATAATTGCGAAGCAGACGAGGTTTTTATAGATATATTCTGACACTGGCTTCGTGTAATATGTGATATATTGAAGCTAAGAGATGCTAAATGTTCTGTTGAAAACATCGAAAACGTACGCAAACGCCGCCAATTCGCCATCCGTGGCTCAGTGGCGGCTTGTTTGAACATCGTGTTCAAACATTGCTGATAACTTACAGAACATTAAGAATCTCTAAGCTTCAAACATATTCATATAACACGAAGCCAGTGTCGGAATATATCATATACATGGGACTTTCTGCTTCGCAAAAAATTAGTTGGGTATACGAGGAGGGTACAACATGTATATTGCAAAAGAAACAAGATATGACAATATGAAGTACAATTACTGTGGCGCAAGTGGCTTGAAGCTTCCTGCGGTATCGCTTGGGCTTTGGCACAACTTTGGTTCGAACGGAAATTTTGATACGATGATGGATATGTGCGAGACAGCCTTTGATAACGGTATCACACATTTCGATCTGGCGAATAATTATGGCCCATATGATGGCGCTGCTGAGGAGAATTTTGGCAAGATCTTAGATAAGAGTCTGCGTCCATATCGGGACGAGATGATCATCTCTACGAAGGCCGGATATACGATGTGGCCGGGCCCTTACGGCGACTGGGGCAGCAAGAAATATCTGGTAGCAAGCCTCGATCAGAGCCTGAAGCGGATGGGACTTGACTATGTGGATATCTTCTATCACCACAGACCGGATCCGAATACCCCGCTGGAAGAGACTGCCTGCGCTTTGGATGGCATTGTACGAAGCGGAAAAGCGTTGTATGTCGGAATCTCCAACTACAATAAAGAGCAGACAATCGAGATTGCAAAGCTTTTCAAGGAGATGAAAACGCCATTTATTATCAACCAGAGACGGTACAATATGTTTGACCGTGAGATGGAAGAGGATGGATTAAAAGATTACGCAGCCGCAAACGGCATCGGTATCATCACATTCTGTCCATTGGCACAGGGTTTACTTACAAATCGTTACTTAAATGGTATCCCGGAGGATAGCCGTATCCGTACCGATGGCAGATTCCTGAAGGAGACTGCTATCAATGAGGAGACGATTGCAAAGGTTCGTGCACTCAACGTGATTGCAGAAAACCGTGGTCAGACATTGGCAGAGATGGCACTTGCATGGATTCTGCGTGATAACGACATTACAAGTGTGTTGATTGGTGCATCCAGACCATCCCAGATCTTAGACAACATCGGCATGCTCGCAAATATGACATTTACACAGGAAGAACGCGAGAAGATCGATCGGATTACAAAATAAAAAACAAGCCGTGCATGGGTTGTAGAAATACCCATGCACGGCTTTTGTAATTTATACAGTTTGTTGTGAATTCAGCCGCGACAGCTCGCGCAATTCCTTGATCGTAAATACACCACAGACCACAGCGGCTGCGACATCTGCAATCGGGCCAGCATACATGACACCGTCGATTCCCATGAAGATCGGGAAGATCACGATGAGCGGCAGCAGGAAGAGAATCTGTCTCGTCAGTGACATGAAAATACCAAGCTGCGATTTGCCGATGGAATTGAAGAAATTCGCAGTTACAGGCTGGATGCCGTTGATTAAGGTGAAGAACATATAAATCCGGAAATACCGTTCGGAGAACTGATAGTACAGCTCACTTCCTTCTCCGAAGACACGGATGATCTGTCTTGGGAAAAGCTGGAAACATGCAAATGCAATCAGCGACAGGAAGGTTGCGGTAGCAAGTGCCAGAAGATATGTTTTCTTCACACGGTTGTATTTCTTTGCACCGTAATTAAATCCGATGACCGGCTGGATGCCCTGTGAGATACCGATGACGAACGACATGAAGATCATGTTGACCTTTGTGATAATACCGGCACAGGCAAGTGGAATATTACTTCCATAGACGGATGATGCACCGTAATGTGACAGGACGTTGTTCATCACGATCTGCACGACAGTCATAGCAATCTGGTTGAAACACGCACTGGCACCAAGGCGCATGATGTTTGCAAAATTATTTCCACGGATGCGGAAACACCGTCTGCGCAACCGGATAGTCTTGAAATGAAACATGTATCGCAAACTGATGCAGAAGGATACAATCTGTCCAAGAATCGTTGCAAGTGCGGCACCACGCATTCCCATGTCCAATGTAAAGATGAAGATTGGATCAAGAATCGTATTTACAATGGCACCGATCAGCATGGAAATCATTGAATAACGCGGACTTCCGTCGGCGAGGATCAGCTTGCTCATACCAGTGTTTGCAATCAGAAATGGAAATCCAATCGCAACAATGCGGGTATATTCCTGTGCATACGGCAGAACTTCCGCTGTTGCTCCGAAGAATTTCAGCATGGGTGTAAGCAGGATCGAGGTAAATGCGAATAATGCAAGGCCGAAGATCGTCATCAGGCAGATACCACAACCAGCGTAATTGGCAGCTTCTTCCTCCTCTTTTGCGCCAAGCTTCAGGGAGACATTGGTCGCACTTCCGATTCCGAGCAACAGGGAAATTGCTGTACATGTCGTAGACAGTGGAAAGGTAATGTTTGTCGCTGCATTTCCGTTGATTCCAATCCCCTGCCCGATGAAGATCTGGTCGACAATGTTATAAAGGGCAGTTACCAGCATCGAAATGATGCATGGAATTGCGAATTTGACAAGTAATTTGGATTCTTTCTGTGTGCCAAGTGGATTGGCAGATTTTATGTTCTCATTCATATTTTTCACCATTTTTCTGTAGTATGTCCATTTATTCATTATTAAACTATCACTATCCGAGAAAAAATGTCAATTATAAGTTGCATTTTTAGTAGAAACGAGTTCTTAACTGAATAAAAACGGATACTTAACGGATGTAACATAGAATAAAAAAATCAAATATTTGGATATAAAAAGGGTAAAAAACGGTTGATTTATACATAGAAGAGTATTATACTAAATATAAAGGTATCGGTAATGAAAGAATTTTTCAAAGGAGTGATGCATATGACAATCGAAGAAATGAAAGAAAAGAAGCGGGAACATGGGTACACGTATAACATGATGTCGCAGATGTCGGGAGTTCCGCTTGGAACCGTGCAGAAGATTTTTACGGGTGAGACGAAATCGCCGCGCTATGATACGCTTGAGGCATTGGCACGTATCTTTGAAAATGGCGACCGTGATTACCTGTATGCGGATATGGTAGAGGATTCCGGAACAGCATACGCGGCAAAGGTTCAGGGACAGTATACGCTGGATGATTATTATGCGCTGCCGGAGGATCGCCGGGTAGAGCTGATTGATGGCTGTATCTATGATATGGCGGCACCTTCGACGATTCACCAGTTGATTGCAGGGGAAGTTCACAGGCAGATATCAAATTTTATTCTGGAGCATGATGGACCGTGCATGCCGTTTATCTCGCCGGTGGATGTACAGCTTGACTGTGATGATAAGACGATGCTGCAGCCGGACGTCGTCATTTTGTGCGACATTGACCGGATGAAGGTGCGTTGCATATATGGTGCGCCGGACTTTGTGCTGGAGGTAATCTCAAAATCCACCCGGCTTCGCGACTATGGAAAGAAGCTTTCCAAATACATGGATGCCGGTGTGAAGGAATACTGGATTGTGGACCCATACCAGAAGCGCATTATGGTGTATGAGTTCAACAAGGAAATCTTCCCTGTGATTTATGGAATTGATGCGGATATCCCGGTCAGTCTGTATGATGGCAGGTTAACGATCAATTTGGCGGCGTTAATAAAGAAGATTGAGAAACTGTTGTAATGAAAAAGTAGTAGTTATTCGAATAGAGGTTAAAGATTCTGTGTAATAACATGTAACTTTTCATCCATTTAACATTTTTCGTCATCAGCCAGTTCAAACATATCACCATGCAATTCATAATGAACATATTGGTATCTATCAGCCATATATTCTGTACCAATTTCAAATGCCTGTAAAAAATTCTCATCACGCATTAATAACTGTACAAAAACAGGAAAATTGAACAAAATAAATGTAAGCATATATCTATGTGACGCGCTCATATTTGATGCCTGTTCATCAATCCATTCAGACAAACCATTCAAATACGTAATACATGTTTGAATCAAATCAAGCCATTGCATATATACATTCTGACTAAAATTCTGAAATGTTACTGTATAAACACGGTCAGCCATCTTTTCATTAACAGGCTTTGCCTTTAATTTTTCTAAAGCCGATTCTTTCCCAGTTGCTACAAAATGATACATTACATCATATACATTCTTTGTAAAATCTTCTCTGGATAAGAAAGCACCATAAATATATGGTAACTGCACCTGCAGCCAACGTTCAAAACCTTTTGAACAAATATAATCGCCATCATTTTCCACCAATGCAAAACTGGCATCTAATAACACAAACGTTTCTTCGTCTAGTGTCAAGACATCGCCAAACAATGCACGTAAACACACCATATAGGCATCTTTATAATCCTTATAATTAGACATAAGTTATCGCTCCTTTCCTGATACTAAATCATTATGTTGAACGATACACTATTTTTGGAGGGGTGTTCAACCTATTACATCTAGTAGCGACAAACCATCATATATACAATATGTAGTCATTTGTTCCTTGCTTATATTAAATTATAACATAATATGACAGTTGCTACCAACTGTTTTTTCTTGATAATCAGTTTCGCCGGACACCATATAAATATTTTGATATTGTTTTTCGGTAAGACGTAGAAGCCTGACGATTCCTGTTTTAGGTGCGAATTGTTCAATACACCGGTAGTGTTTTTCTGAGTTTTGTATACTTTGCTGCAAGTGCTTCAATGTAGTCAACATTGTCAAGATTTATCTGAGAAATATAGGGAGCTATCGGTATCATATTACCGTAACCATCTTCATACACTGTACAAACAGTCAAACAGAGGTTTGTATAGTTGAGAGATTACATTGAAGAACGGGCACTTGAAATTGGTGAATACATCATTGAGGAGGGGGCAACGGTCAGACAGGCTGCGCGGAAGTTCGGTATTTCGAAGTCAACCGTACATAAAGACGTCACGGAACGCTTAGAGCAGATCAACCTGCGTCTTGCACACGAGGCAAGGAAGGTGTTAGATGTCAACAAGTCCGAGCGTCATATCCGGGGTGGACTTGCGACGAAAGAAAAATATGCACATATGGAACATTGATTAAGATTGTAAAAAACCACCAAAAATGATATACTAATTTGTATAATATTACGAAATGGCGAAGCCATGAGAGATGGGGTGGAAGTATATGATTCGTATCGAAGATTTTTGTGACATGAAGAAGTTTGAGGACATCATGAAGAACTGGGCGATGAGTACCGGACTTGCAACAGTGGCTGTTGGGGCAGATGGAAAGTACATCAGTGAGTGCTACAACTTTACAGAGTTTTGTATTGATCTGACTCGTGGAAGTGCAGAAGGACGCAGACGCTGCGAGAAGTGTGACCGGGAAGGAAAGGGCGTGTATTCCTGCCATGCAGGACTCGTGGATTTTGGAATACCGATTACCCTAGATGATGGAACGGTGCTGGGAAGTGTAATTGGCGGACAGGTGCTGCCGGAGCATCCGGATGATGATGCATTCCGGAAGACTGCGGGAGAGCTTGGTATCGATGCAGAGGCCTATGTTCGGGCATTGCACAAGGTGAATGTTAAGACAAGGGAAGAAATCGAGGCAGCAGCGACGCTGCTTGGCGATGTGATTAATATGTTTGTGCGCGCATCTTATACTTCTGCAGTGAATAAGCGTTTGCTGGATAAACTGCAGACGGGGATCCAGGAGTGCGTGGAATACATTGATGATGCAAGTGAGAAGACACAGAAAATCGAGGAATTCAGCGGCCGTCAGAGAATTCTTGCTTTAAATGCCGCGATAGAAGCGGCACGTGCAGGGGAAGCCGGGCGTGGTTTTACAGTAGTTGCATCGGAAGTGCAGAAGCTGGCAGATGGTATGAGCCAGGCAAGTTCCCAGATTGTGGACTCGTTGCGGAAACTTTCAAAGAACATTCATGAGTTAAATGAATAAAGGAAAATCCATGGGTGATGGATCGAATTAAGAAGGGCTGTTCGCGAAAAGGGTGGACAGTCCTTTCTTTTGTGAAACTCTCGTGAATTTCTGGAAAAGCTTGATTTCAATGTACCGATGCGATAAAATAATCAGAAGTATGTAATGTGGGAATGGAGGCGGATGCGATGCCAACGATACTTTTATACAGTGTTCCAGCGGAACAGCACAGACAATTAGAAGCATTTGGCATGCGTCTTGGATATTCCTGCAAGAAGATTGCGCGCAAGCGCTTTTTACAGCCAATCGGCTGTCATGCCGGATTGCCGGGATTTGAACAGAACGGGGATTGGTACGAAGGAAAAGATCTGCCTGATCCGATGATATTATTTTCAGAGTTTTCGGATGGGTTGTTGAATCGTTTTCTTGCGGCATGTAAAGAAGATGGCATGCCGCAGATCGATTATCGGGCAGTTGTGACAGAACATAACATTCACTGGAATGTGTTGGATTTATATCAGGAACTGGTGCAGGAACATGAGAGCCTGCATGGAGGCAAGGTAACGCTATGAAATTCATACATATAGCAGATGTCAATCTGGGCGCGCAGCCAGATCGCGGAAGAATCTGGAGCGATGTGCGGGCAAAGGAGATTTACAGTACCTTTCACCGTGTGATTGAGGTATGCGAAGAACAGAAAATTGAATTGCTTTTGATTGCGGGAAATCTGTTTTACACAAAGCCGACGGAACAGGATTTGAAGGAACTGGATTTCCAGCTTCGGAAGATTCCAAATACAAAGACGGTAATTATTGCTGGCGATCAGGACTATATTGATCCGGGTTCCGCATGGGAGACATATACATTTGAGAGTAATACGATCGTGATGCCACGGGATCAGGCGGCAAGCGTGTATTTTGAGGATCTGAATGTCTGTGTCAGCGGATACAGCTATGGACATGCGACGTACACTGGACGGATTCTGGAACGCATGCGACCGGGTAAGCCGGATGCATACAATATTCTGCTTGGACATGGCGGAGACATGGAACATATGCCATTTTCGAAAGAACATGTCGCGAAGCTGGGGTTCCAGTATGTGGCACTTGGACATATGCACAAGCCGGCACATATATTGAAAAATCATATGGCATTTGCCGGAACCCTGGAGCCGCTTTCTTATACAGAGACTGGAAAGCACGGCTATATTTTAGGCGAGGTGTCAACTTCAGGTGAGACGACGATCACATTTGTGCCATTTGCATGCAGAAAATATGTGAATATGGCGATGGATATCAATTCGACCTATACAAATGGAGATATCTGCAATCTTGTAGAAGGAAAGATGCAGGAGCTGGGGGCGGATAACATTTACCGGATTTTGCTGCGTGGACGTGCCGCTCAGAATATGGAGATCAACTTAAGCGAACTGACACGCCGCTATTGCATCAACGAAGTGATCGATAAGACAGAATGCGACTACGACATGGACGAGCTGCACGTGTCGAATCATGACAATCTGCTTGGCAGACTGATAGACGAACTGACAGACGATAAAAAAGGCGGCGATAAGGCGATTCGGGATAAGGCATTGCATTATTGTATGGAAGCCCTGCTTGGAGCAGGAGAGAAATAACGATGTATTTCAGTAAATTATTATTAAAAGATTTTGGAAAATTTCATAACCGCGATATTAATTTGAAGCCGGGTGTGAATGTTGTGTATGGCACGCGAAATGCGGGCAAGAGTACGGTCGCGGATTTTGAATATGCAACGCTGTACGGTATCGGTACATTTCCAGAGACGGAGGACGATGATCTGGCGCATCATAAGCCGATGGATGGACACGGCTTTTCTGGAAAGGCATATGTGATAAAGGATGGAGACGAGTATCTGGTGGAGCGCAGCTTCCGCAAGCACAATATGACGACGCAGGTCTTAAATGTGAAGAATGGTCGTGTTGGCAAGCTCAAGCACAAGAACAGCTTGTATGAGTCGCTGACAGGTGTAGACAAAAAGACATATAGTGATGCACTCTATATTCGTCAGCAAAAAGATACAGAAAATGAAGCAGAAGAACTCAATACATTTGTTACCAATCTGGCAACCACCGGTTCTTCCAATCTGGATAAAAGACGGGCGCTGGCAATCCTGCGCGACCAGAAAAATGCACTGGATGTGACGGAGACGGAGCAGCAGATTGCAGAGCTGAAAGAAGAACTGAAACAATACGATGGTGACGAAGAAGCGCTGAAGGAAGTCCGTAAGAAGATTGCGGACAATGATGAGGAGTTTGCAATCGAGACGGCGAAGCGGAAACGCGAAGCCAGACGGTTAATTGATACAGAAAAAGGCACGAAGTATGAGGAAGACGATGAGTTAAACGAGCATCTGGATTCCTTGCAGGAAAACAGTGTGTTTCTGGATGCCGATTTGCTGAAGGATTATAAGGCACCGAAGAAGCTGACAGATCGTTGGTGGATGATTGCCTTGACGGGATTGCTAGTCATTGGTGTAATTGCCGCACTTGTATATATCCTTCCATTTGATGATGGTGTGCGGCAGCTCTTTGTTGTGTGTACAGCATTGTTTGTAGTTATGACGATCGTGGACGGCTTGCACAGAAAAGGCGCGCTGGATGGAGAAAATCAGGCACCTTCGGAGGAAGAATTCAAGAAGATTGTCTATGAACTGGAACGTAAAAATGAGGCGTATGAGGATGTCGAGATCGACATGAGTTTCGCGCGGAAATATATGGATCTCAAGGAAGATCTGCGGGCAACGGAGGCAGAGATTCTGGAGCGAAAGAAGCAGAAAGCACAGCTGGAGGATGAAATCCGTGTGTGCGAAGGCAGAAAACAGGCAATTGAACGAGAGATTTATGCGACGACGCTTGCTATCAATACGATTCAGGAGCTTTCCAGAAGCTATGTAGAAGAGTGGAATTATATTATCAATGATCACATGACGGATATTATGCAGCGCGTGACAGGTGGATTGTATGAGGACGCGAAGATTGATGAAAAGCTTCGACTGGTGATTAAGAAAAATGGCGCATTTACGGATATTACACAGATTGATGCGACGGATTTACCATTGGTGCGGATGGCAGTGAGGGTAGGAATTGCAACACGGTTATGCAAAGAGCATATGCCAGTTGTGATCGACGGCTTGCCGCAGATGAACAATACGCAGATGCAGGGATTTTTTGCGAGTATAGAGGAGATTCCATCCGAGCAGATTTTGATTCTGACGGATGATAAACAGTTGGTGTCAAAAATAAAGGATACAAAGTCAACTTATGCTTTGACAAATCTGAGTTAGTGTGGTAGAGTATCACATGCAGCTGGGATTTCTATGCGAATAGAAAGATGGTTGTCATGCTACTGTGGCTCAGTTGGTAGAGCGATTCACTCGTAATGAATAGGTCGTCGGTTCGAATCCGATCAGTAGCTTGGAGATATGCGGGTTGACGATATGTCAGCCCGCTTTTTTCTTAGTGTAAGTTCTGCGAGCGGGAATGTATGAAATTGTATAGATTTATGCAGGATATGGATACAAAATGACGCATGCAGGTACATGATGAAGTTGGGACTGAATAAAATGAGTAAGAAAAGACAGAAAACGACAAATAAAAAAACAGCGCAGAATACGCAGAAAAAATCGAACACAAAGCCGGAAGTGAAACCGACGGATTCGAAGATGAAATCTGTAAAGAGACAGCCAAAACGAATCCGTGAAGCGCGATTTGACAAGCTGGATAATACCGCGAATCTCTTCCCGGTGATTGCCAGCCGCAAATCAAGCAATGTCTACCGGATCGCGGCAACACTGACCGAGGAGATCCAGCCGGAGAAATTGCAGCAGGCGCTCGACATGGTGCTTCCGTATTTTGACGTCATGCATGTGCGTATGAAGACTGGTGTATTCTGGTATTATTTCGAGGATAATCCGAACCCGGCGCCGCGTGTGATGCAGGAGGACATGGGACCTTGCCAGTATATCAATCCGCTGTTAAACCGGGAGTATCTGTTCCGGGTGTTATATTATGAACGAAGAATCAGCTTAGAAGTCTTTCATGCATTGACCGATGGCAATGGTGCGCTGATGTTCTTAAAAGAACTCGTGTACCAGTATCTGCGTCTGGTGCATCCGGAGATCGGCAAGGGCGACCGGATGGAATTGCATGAAGAGACGACTGTCGACCGGGAGGACAGCTATCTGAAGCATTATAAGCGTCCGGCGAAGAAGAGCTATAAGACGGAGAAGGCACTTGTGATCCGTGGGGAAATGTTCCCGCGGGAATATTTCGGAATCATGCACGGCTATCTGCATCTGCCGGATGTCAAGCGCGTGGCGAAGCAGTATGGCGTGACTGTCAATCAGTATCTGCTCGGTGTATTTGCATGGTCGGTATATAAGGGCTATATGCACAGTATCCCGCACCGGCGTCCGCTTGCGGTATGCGTGCCGGTAAATCTGCGGCCATATTATGGTTCTGCAACAACGAAGAATTTCTTCGCTGTCGTGTCGGCAATGTTCCGGGCGGAGCGGGAAGATTATACATTTGAAGAAGTGCTGGCACAGGTGGCAGAGAGCCTGAAAGGCCAGATCACGAAGGAACACCTAGAAGAGATCATGGCATACAATGTGTCAAACGAGAAGAACAAGGCATTGCGTGCAACGCCGCTCTTTATCAAGAATATTGCGATGAAGATCATCTATCAGATGTCTGCAAAGGCGAACTCCGGCTGTGTGACGAACCTTGGTCTGGTGAAGCTTGCAAGCCCGTACGACGCGTATGTGGAGTCGCTGTATGCAACCTTGTCCATGTCGAAGAATCAGAACCTGAAGGCAGCGGTTGTGTCGTATAAGGATACGCTGGTGTTCACATTCAGCTCGGCAGTGCGGGAAGTCGATGTGCAGAAGGTATTCTTCCGCAAGCTTGCAGAAGATGGAATTGATGTCTCGGTAGAGACGAATGGAGTGTATTATGAGTAAATGTAATCGCTGTAATATAAAAGTGAAGGATGACAGCCTGATCTGCCCGCTTTGCAAGGGCGCGCTGTCGGAGACAGAGCATGTGCAGCCGGTCTATCCGGACATGTTCCCGAAGCAGCAGCGGATGCGTCTCGCAATCCGCATCGTGACGTTCTGCGTGGTTGTCGGTGTGGTCGTGCTTGGCATCGTAAATTATATGACCTATCATGGTGTTCGCTGGTCACTGGTAAGTCTTGCAGGAATAGCGTATCTGTACTTTACATTTACGTTTACCGCACAGCCACTTGCAGATGAACAGCAGAAAATCATATTTCAGGGAGTAATCAGTGCGGCACTTGTGCTTGCGGTCGATTTTTCTCTTGGCTATGAAGGCTGGTCCGTCAATATCGGAATTCCGGTTGTCGTGATTGCGACGAATATTACAATCTTCGTATTCATGATGGTGCGACGCCGTGACTGGCGAAGCTATATTATGCCGCAGCTCGAACTGACGCTGCTCGCAGCCGTTGAGCTGTTGTTAGTCAGCCTGGAAGTTGTCACATGGAAGCTTCTGACACTGGTTGCAGTATTTACCGTACTCGTCCAGCTCTTCGGAATCTTCGTGATCGGTGGGCGAAGCACTACGCTCGAACTAAACCGCCGCTTCCGTGTGTAGTATCATTATCAAAAGAGAGGTATGTATGAAGGAGAACGACAAGACAAGTCACCGCGCAGAACTGATGCGTGATATCGTAGCCATGGTCAACCAGAACCCGGTTTTAAAGCAGGCATGGCAGAGAAAAAAGGAGAAATCCATTCAGAACACAGAATTTGAATACCCGGAGCACCTTTCCGTAGAACATATCGACATGGGACTGTTCAAGATGGAATATCTGACATGGAACGGCTCGGAGAATCCATACGTGATCCTACAGCTTCATGGTGGTGGTTACATGTCCGGGCTGCAGGGACAGTACCGGAAGATGGCAGGGCTTTACGCCGAGATCAGCAGTGGAGCGGCAGTGCTTTCTGTGGATTACCGGCTGGCACCGGAGTACCCATTTCCGGCGGCATTAGAAGATGCGGTTGCCGCATATAAATGGCTGCGCGATAAAGGCTATGAATCCGATCGAATCATCGTAGTCGGCGATTCGGCGGGCGGAGGTCTGGCGATGGCACTCTGCATGGAACTGCGCACAAATGGCGAGCCGATGCCGGCGGGATTAGTTGCGATGTCGCCGTGGACCGATCTGGCAATCACGGGAGAATCGTATACGAAGAACCGGGAGATCGATCCGGTCTTTGGTGCAGATGGCGGTGGAGAGATGCTGCTGCACAGCCCGTATATCGGGGAAAATGATGCGAAGAACCCTTTGATTTCTCCTATGTATGGTAACTTTACCGGATTTCCGCCGATGCTGATTCAGGTCGGTACACACGAGATGCTGTATGATGATGCGGTATCGGTTGCGAAGAAGGCAAAGGAACAAGGAGTTCCGGTACGATTCACAGTATATGAAGGTATGTTTCATGTGTTTCAGATGAGCGGCACGGTGATACCGGAGTCAAAGCGCGCCTGGGAAGAGGTGGGCGCATTTATGCATAAAGTAATGGGACAGTGGTAAAATTGTGGAGGTAGACAGCGTATGCGGATCGCACTGGCACAAACGAATATCCTATGGGAAGATAAACAGGCGAATCTCGTCCGGGCAGAGGAATTTGTGATAGCTGCGGGCGCGGAGATCGTATTGTTCCCGGAGATGAGTCTGACGGGATTCTCGATGCATACCGATGTGACGGCAGAAATTTGTCAACCGTATGCTGAGATACAATCGCGTGCGCAAATGGATAGCACTCCGGACATGACGAACCAACCAACAACCGGCTGGACGATTGAACAGATAAAAACACTTGCAGATCGGCACCACACGACAATTGGTATCGGCTGGGTGAAAAAGACAGAACCACTCTGTGAGAATCATTATTCGATCGTGACGCCGGACGGTAAAATTGCGATGGACTATGCCAAGATCCATCCGTTTTCCTACGGTGAAGAACATGCACATTTCCGGGGTGGAGAGAAGATTTGTACCGGAAAACTCGGAGAATTTCAGGTAGGTCTTGCAATCTGCTATGATCTCCGCTTCCCGGAACAGTTCCGGACGATGGTGCCGGAGGCTGAGATTTTTATTGTGCCTGCAAACTGGCCGGAGGCACGTACGTCGCATTGGAAGACATTACTTGCGGCACGAGCCATCGAGAATCAGTGCTATGTGGCAGGGGTGAACTGTTGCGGTGATATGGACGGACAGTATTATTCCGGGGATTCGGGGGTGTATGCTCCGGATGGCAGCCTGCTTGTGCCGATGAGGGAAATCCGGCTTGCAGATGATTCCTGCAAGGAAGAAAAACTACTTGTGTATGATATACAAAACGATGTGACAAAGATCCGGGATGCATTTCCTGTGTTGCAGGATCGAAAAGAAATGAAATGTTCTTAATAAAATCTTAAATATATGAAATCTAGTATCTTAAAATTCATTTTGCGATAATACAGGTATCATAACAACAGGGATACCTGTATGGTCGGAGATTACCGATAAGGAAGAGGAGAACAATATGTATAACATTTTAGTCTGTGATGATGAGAAGGATATCGTGGAGGCACTTGGTATTTACCTGTCTGCAGAAGGGTACCAGGTGACGAAAGCGTACAACGGACAGGAGGCATGTGAGAAGCTGAAAACCGGGGATGTACAGCTTGTACTGATGGACATCATGATGCCGGTGATGGATGGTATCACAGCGATGAACGAGATTCGCAAGATGTCCAATGTTCCGGTCATTCTGCTCACAGCGAAAAGTGAAGATACAGATAAGATTCTCGGTCTTTCCGTCGGTGCCGACGACTATATTACCAAACCATTTAACCCGGTTGTTATGATCGCAAGAGTAAAAGCACAGCTGCGCCGTTACATGATGCTTGGCGGAAATGTTCCGAAGGAACCGGAAGCGGATACGCTTACCATCGGCGGCGTCTGTCTGGATGACAGGGCGAAGAAGGTTACGATTGACGGAGATATGGTAAAACTCACCAAAACAGAGTATGCAATCCTGAAATTCCTGATGGAACATCCGAATACGGTCTATGCACCGAAGGATATCTACCGGGCTGTCTGGGAGGATGCACCGTTCGGACAGGAGGGCACCGTTGCGGTACATATTCGCCACTTGCGTGAGAAAATCGAGGCAGACCCTTCGGAACCGCGCTACATCAAGGTAGTCTGGGGACAAGGGTATATGTTTGGGAAGGAATGATAAAATGGACAAATTAAAGAAAAGTGCAGTGGCAAAGGTGGTTGCTGCAATCCTGCTTTCTGTATCGCTTTTTATGGCAGCGGTTTCCAGCTGTGTGGTAGTTGCGGCGATTTCCTACGGCGGTTCCAGCCAGATGCAGGCGGAGGCGATTTACGATGGCTATATGGGAAATCTCGTGGATAATTCCTCGTATCAGGTGGACGAATACTACAAGGCATATGTGGAAAGTCAGGATGATACGCAGGAGAATCATACGATACGGTATTATAAGGATTATTTCAATGAGAAAAACAGCAATTTCTACTTCGAGGTCGTACCGGATGATGCAAAGAAGTATCCAACCTTGTCGAATTATAAGGCAGAAGAGTATCAGTATCATGACGTAAGATCCAGGCGGATAATGACCTATACCGGACAGACGACGATCACCTGTAAGCTTTCTCTGGAGGATATCATTGATTTCTGGAAGAACAATTATGTACCGGACGAATATGATGAGGATTACAGCAGCTATGAAGCGGACGAAACTGTATTTGCAACATCCGGGGAAGTTCCTATGTCAATCCGTGACGTGTACTGGGATTGGAGCAATATTTCCTTTGCGGATATGACCGTGGTTGACAGTGCCGTAGATGACGAAGGCAATGCGGATCCGTATATTCAGCTTGACAACACAAATTTTATTTATTATCTCTCGAACAATTCCGCTTATCAGAAGGCAGTTGCACGTGCGACGAAGAAAGCCGGTGATGTGCAGATATACAATGAGAGCCTGACGCTGGATTATGACGGCAGCCTGACGCAGGGCATTGATATGTATACACCGGTTTCTTACACGCTGTATGCCTATGTCAGATCCGACCTGACTGCACGTGATATCTATGCAGAGTCGATCGTGCTGCGGTATTGCAAGCCAATTGTGAATATGGCACCTTATGTGCTTGCGATTTCGCTGATTATGATTCTTTTTATGGGCGGATTTCTGATTGCAGCGTCTGGACACCGGAAAGGGCAGGAGACAATCACCTGCAATGTATTTGACCGGATACCATATGATTTATTCATTGCAATCGCGGTCGGACTTGTTGCTTGTGGAATTAATTTGCTTACGTGGTATAGCTATTCCACACGGGATGAAATCTTCCTAGCATCCATCTGTACGGCGGTTGTGGCGTTTCTGATTCCACCGCTTCTGATGACGACATCAACCAGACTGAAGGCTTCCGGCTGGGCAATGTTTGCAAACACATTGATCTGGCGGCTTTGTAAACTGCTTGTGCGGGTTGTAAAGTGGGCGTTTGGCAAGCTTCGGGATTTATTCCGTTTCCTTGGAAGACATTTTAACCTCTATTGGAAATGGATTGGCGGATTGGCAGGAATCGCACTGCTCCGGTTGATCCTCGTGGCTGCAAGTGGTTCTGCCGGACTGGCAATCATGCTGGATCTGGTATGTGCGGCTTTGCTTGCGGTATTCCTGATCCGCGTGATCGTGCAGATGTATCGGCTGAAGGATGGTGCGAAGAAGATTGCGGACGGCGAGACCGATTATAAGATCGACACGACACATATGCTGCCGGAATTTGCGGCACATGGCGAGACATTAAACTGTATTCAGGACAGCGTGCGCGTGGCAGTGGCAGAACGGATGAAGAGCGAGCGGATGAAGACGGAGCTTATCACGAACGTTTCCCATGATATCAAGACACCGCTTACGTCTATTATCAATTACGTGGATATCCTCTCCAAGGAGGGCGATTTAAGTGACAAGGAAGCAGAATATCTGGGGGTGCTGCAGCGACAGTCTGCAAGGCTCAAGAAGCTGATCGAGGATCTGATCGAAGCGAGCAAGGCGTCTACGGGTAATCTGGAAGTGCATATGGAACCGACCGACGTGGAAATGCTTTTAGAACAGGCGCTCGGAGAATTCGAAGAGCGGCTTGCGGCATGTAAGCTGCAGCCGGTAGTGACGAATTATCTGACGAAGAAATATGGTGCGCAGGCAGACTGCCATGTCATGGCAGATGGCAGACATCTGTGGCGCGTGTTCGACAATCTGATCGGAAATATCATCAAGTACGCCCAGCCAAACAGCCGGGTATACATCGATATTGACGAGGCAGAACCGGGAGAGATTACAGTGACCTTCAAGAACATTTCGAAGGAACCACTCAACATCTCTGGCGATGAATTAAAGGAACGGTTTGTCCGTGGCGACCGTTCAAGAAATACAGAGGGCAATGGACTCGGACTATCCATTGCGCAGAGCCTGATGGAATTACAGAACGGCAAAGTGGAAATAATGATTGACGGAGACCTCTTCAAGGTTGTATTATTGTTAAAGACCGGAAACTGTAAAAATTAGGTGAATTTTGGGTAAAATCCAGCAGACCGGCTTATAAAATGTCAATAAAGAGAATAGGAGAAAAAGATGGATATTTTTGACGTTCTATCCATGGTTGGTGGTCTCGCATTGTTTCTGTACGGTATGCATATAATGGGAGACGCATTAGCGAAGATGTCAGGTGGTAAGCTGGAAAAGGTTCTCGAACGCCTTACCTCCAATAAGTGGTCTGCTGTGTTGCTTGGCGCAGGTGTAACGGCAGTCATCCAGTCATCCGGAGCGACGACGGTTATGGTCGTTGGTTTTGTTAACTCCGGTATCATGAAGCTCAATCAGGCAGTCGGTATTATCATGGGCGCGAATATCGGTACAACGGCAACCTCGTGGCTGCTGTCACTGTCCGGTATTGACGGAGGAAGCTTCTTCCTTCAGATGCTGAAGCCGACCTCTTTTACGCCGATTCTGGCTGTGATTGGAGCGATTTTAGTTGTATTTTGCAAGAGTGAGAAGAAACATAACATCGGAACGATCTTACTTGGTTTTGCGATTCTGATGTATGGTATGACCGCAATGAGTTCGGCAGTGGAACCGCTTAAGGATGTTCCGCAGTTCACACAGATTCTGACGAAGTTTGAGAATCCGCTTCTCGGAGTTATTGCAGGTTTTGTATTGACGACAATCATGCAGTCTTCCTCTGTGTCCGTAGGTATTTTGCAGGCACTTTGTTCCACGGGCGCTGTCTCCTATGCACTTGCTCTCCCTATCATTATGGGACAGAATATCGGCAGCTGTACGACTGCGATGATCTCAAGTGTGGGAGCAAGTAAGGATGCAAAACGCGCGGCAGCGGTTCATTTTTACTTTAATGTAATCGGAACGGTTGTATTCATGTTAGTATTTTATATCTCCAATGCATTTGTACATTATGCATTCCTGCCGCAGGCGGCAAATGAGGTAGGAATTGCAACGATCCATTCGATCTTTAATATTGCCGCAACGATTGTGCTGCTTCCGCTTTCCGGATTCCTGGAGTTTCTTGCTGTCAAGACCATCAAGGATGACGACGAGGAAGAGGATGAGCTTAGCAAGCATGACAAGGTACTGCAGCTTTTGGATCCTGTATTCTTAGAGAGACCTGGTTTCGCAATCATGCAGTGTCGGAAGGTAGCTTCTGAGATGGCAGAGCTCTCCATGAAATCTGTTGGACGTGCAGTCGGATTGCTTACCGCATACGACGAGGAAATAGCGGAACGGATCCGCAAGGAAGAAGATACCGTCGACAAATACGAGGATCAGCTTGGCACATATCTGCTCCGGCTCTCCACGAAAGATCTTTCGAAGGAAGATGGACACCGCCTGTCACTGATGCTTCATTCGCTGGGAGATATTGAGCGTATCTCGGATCTAGCGGTGAATATACTGTTGGCAGTGGAACAGATGCATAAGAAAGAACTGATCTTCTCGAAGAAGGCGATGGATGAGCTTGCTGTCTACAGCAAGGCATTGAAAGATATCCTGACAATGACAGTCGATGCATTTGAGCAAAATGACCGTTATAAGGCAGCGCTTGTACAGCCTTTGGAAGAATTGATGGACGATATGAACAAAGAACTCAAGAAACGTCATGTCAAGCGTCTCCGCAAAGGCAAATGTACGATTGAGCTTGGACTTAGTCTGTCAGATATCTCGGATACTTACGAGCGTATCTCCGATCACTGCTCGAATATTGCTACCTGTGTGATTCAGGTGGAGGATGATGAACTCGATGCACATGAGCACCGCAAAGAAGTGAAAGAGCAGGATGCGAAGTGGTACGACGAACAGTACCGCGCATATGAACAGAAGTATGCACTGCCATAACAGTTGATAATAATAGAAAGATATGCACGGATGTGCATGCAGGTCATCATGCGGATACATGGTGACGGATCATAACATGTTTTCAATAGACCTGTATTTTATCTGGCGGACAGATGAAATGCAGGGGCAGATAGTTGTAAACGACAATTAATTCTGCTATATTGGGGACATGTTATTTTTATACAGATTTTTGGATTTGTATAATACGCGGTAAGCGGGAATAACAAAATCAAAATCGGTAGACAGGAAAGAAGGAAGAGGTTATGAAGCTCGAATTAAAAGATATAAGAAAAAGCTTCGGGGAAAAAGAAATCCTGCATGGGGTCAGCTTCGCGGTGGAGAGCGGACGGGCACTCGGGCTGCTTGGTCGAAATGGCGCAGGCAAGACGACGACGATCCGGATTATCATGGATGTATTCCATGCGAATTCCGGTGAGATTATGCTCGATGGAGAAATATTTCACCCGACGGCAAGCCAGGTTGGATATCTGCCGGAGGAACGGGGGCTTTACCCGAAGAAGAAAGTACGTGACCAGATGGTGTATCTTGCTATGCTCCGTGGCATGAATAAGAAACAGGCGAATGAGAGCACTGTAAAATGGCTGGATCGTCTTCATGTATCCGAATATATTGACCGGAAATTAGAGACATTATCAAAAGGAAACCAGCAGAAGGTACAGCTTGCGGCAACTCTGGTCGGTGAGCCACAACTGGTAATATTAGACGAGCCGTTTTCCGGGTTAGATCCGGTCAATGCACAGGTGTTAAAGGACGTCATCCGGGAATTGATCCGTGAAGGCCGCATCGTTATTTTCTCCAGCCATCAGATGAGCTATGTGGAAGAATTCTGCGAGGATATCGCGATTATCAATCATGGCGACGTCGTATTAGCCGGACATCTTGATGATATCAAGGATACGTACGGACGTGGCAGAAAGACGATATCGGCGGATAATTACAGCCCGCAGGAGCTGGCTGATATCTGCAGGGAGAAGTTGTCTTCTTATGCGGCTGTTGAGCGTGTGGCTAAAAAGTACGTGGTGCTTGAACTGAAAACCCAGGCTGATATGTGGCAGATCCTTGATATTTGTAAACAGACAGGTGTTGAAATTCACCAGTTTGGAGCCTATGAGCCATCCTTGAATGATATCTTTATCTCTTGTGTCGGGGATGAAGAACCGGACACAGAAGCAGCAAAGGAGGCGGTATAACATGAAACAGTTTTTCACGATATTAAAGTTTGAGCTGGACAACTATTTTAAGAGCAAGTCATACGTGATATCTACAATCCTGATTGCTGTTTTGGCAGCGGGCATCATGTTTGTTCCGCGTGTCAAGGATGCAATTACGGGAGATAAGAAGGATTCTACCGTTCAGGACAGCGCTTCAAAGGAGGATTCTTCCGCAGAGGCGGATGCAGAGCATACATACGGGGTCTACGATCCGGAAGGAATATTGATCATTGACGTGGATGGCTCGGTATGGGGTTCTATGGAAACAGGAATAAATCTGGTCAGCTTTGACAGTGAGGATGCTTTGAAAAAAGCGGTTGAAGAGGAAGAAGCAGCCGCCGGATTCGCGGTTCATTCGCTGTCAGACTACGATTATTATGTATATAACAAGAGCATGGATAATTCCGATGCAGCTGTCTTTGACGGCTATCTGGGGATGCTTGTCAAACTGGATTACTGTGAGAAGCATGACCTGGATCTGAATGAATTCATGGAGGCATCGTATAAGGAGATTACACATGATGAGTATGTGCTTGGCAAGGACAGTACACAGAATTTCTGGTACTGCTATGTGCTTGTAATCCTGATATTTATGCTCATCATCATGTATGGCATGAGTATTGCGTCCTCTGTTACAAATGAGAAGAGCAACCGTTCCATCGAGATTCTGGTTACCAGTACCGATTCAACGGCGCTGTTGTTCGGCAAGGTATTTGCAGGTGCTGTGGCAACGGTATTTCAGGTCGGAATCATTGCTGTCTGTCTGCTTGGTTCGTACCAGTACAATAAAGATTTCTGGGGCATTGACCTTGGCATGTTCCTGGATATCCCAGCCAATGTATTGGTTGTATTTGCAGTATTCGGTATTGGCGGATTCCTATTTTATGCGTTCCTATACGGTGCGCTCGGGGCATTGGTGTCAAAGATTGAGGATCTGAATAAGTCCGCCGGATCGGCACAGATGATTATCATGATTGTATATTTTGTTGTGCTGCTTCAGCTTGACAAGGTGGACGGCGTACCGATGAAAGTCTGTTCCTTCCTGCCGTTTAGCTCTTACAGCGCCATGTTTGCGCGTGTGGCGATGGGACATGTGCAGACATGGGAGATCATCGTATCTGCGGTCATTCTGTATATTTCCGTTGCACTTATGGGTGTGATCGGTGGTAAGATCTTCCGGAGTTCGACATTGCGTTACGGAAATCCGATCAAGCTTACAACAGCAATCAAAAACCTGCGTAAGAAGGATTCATAATAAATTCAGAAAAGAAATCGGAAAAGAAAAATGGTGGCTAGATCCAGCCACCATCGAATTTCAATATTTCGCCGGTCATATAATCCGGCATTGCCAAAATATGAGAGATACAGACGGCGGCTTCTTCGGGAGCCGCCATTTTTTCTGCCGGGATTTCCTCGCAGAGCGTCTTCTTCTCTTCGACAGACAGATGACCGTTCATGGTCGTGTCCACGGCACCGAAAGCAATCGCATTGACCGCGATATGGCTTGGGGCAAGTTCCTTTGCAAGTGCCATCGTCAGGCTGTTGATGGCGCCCTTCGTTGCCGAATAGGCAACTTCACAGGAGGCACCGACGAGTCCCCAGACGGAGGAGATATTTAAGATGCGTCCATACTGGTTTCGTACCATATCAGGAATCACAGCATGGCAGGTGTTGTAGACGGAAGTCACATTGATGCGCAGGATGCGGTCGAATTCATCCGGCGTCATGTCCTGAAAAAGCCCGACGAGCGAGATGCCTGCGTTGTTGACGAGTGTATCGACCGGATGTCCGGATGCGGCAAGTGACCGGACGCATTCTTCAACAAATGCAAAGTCGGATACATCCCCGGTAAATGGAATGCATTCGCAATTGGTTGTGGCGTGAATCTGATTCGCGACGGTATTTAATTTTCCGTCGGTATTCCGGCTCATAATGGCAACACAGTCGTATTCTTTTGCTAATTGATAGGCGGCAGCTTCGCCGATTCCGCGGGAAGCACCGGTAATAAGAGCTGTTTTCATGGGATTGAAACCTCCTTGTTCTTGTTGAAATGTGTATAGTAGGATGCAACTTTTTCACAAAAAATCCATACTACGATTATGCTATAAATGGTTGAAAAAAACAACAACATTTGCTATACTTGAAAAATGTATTGAAAATCGGCTTGAATTGATAATGACAGATACGCAGTAAAAAAGATGAAGAAAACGTATAACGAGGATAGGAGAAAATTATGAGTGGAAAAAAACAGCAGACGGCAGCAGGATTGTTCTTTTCAATGTTGCTTCGCGCAGCCGTTATTATATTAGGACTTGCCATTGTGGCATTTGGCGCATTTTTTGTAATGCAGGCATTAAAGGGGAACACAGCGAAGGATACGCCTGCGACAACCCTCGATGAGAATGCATTGACGGATTCTCAGGTGGATGATCTTCAGATCACACCATCCACAGAGGCTGAGACAACCGAAGCTGCACAGGAGGCTGAGACAGTCAGTGCAACGGATAGGAAGATCCTGGTGCTGAACAGTACCGATATTGCTGGACTTGCAGGACGCTGGTGTGATACATTAAATGCAAATGGATATGCAAACACAAATGCATCGGATTACACAGAAGCACTCGCTGATACAAAGATTGTAGCAAGAGAAGATGGCGTGGGCAAAGAACTGGTACAGTATTTTGCAAATGCCAGCTATGAAGTTGGAACTGTGACAAGCAATGTGACAGAATCCACAGACGGTTACGATGTCGTGATCATTATCGGTGCATCTGACAGCAATCATTAAAAGCGAATAAAAATCAATGGCGGACTCCATACTAGAGGTTAGTATGGAGTCTTTTTTCGTATGGAGGTTTGTGTGATGATTGCAAAGAGGTATGGTCTGATGACTGTGGGGGCATTTTTGATGGCTTTCTCGGTCGTTGTCTATTTTAATCCGCTGGAACTGGTAACTGGAGGTGTGACCGGACTGGCAATCTTACTGGAGCATTTGTTTCATATCCCACTGTGGCTGGTTAATGCGGCGGTCAATATTCCGTTGTTTATCATAGGATATAAGGTACTTGGGAAGCTGATATTTTACCGGACAGTCTATGCGACGGTGTGTCTGTCTGTGTTTCTCGGATTGATCCGTCCACTGCCGCTTCTGACAGGTGATGTACTGGTAGATGGGCTGTGTGGCGGCGTGATCATGGGTGGCGGACTTGGTTTGATCTTCCTGCAAAATGCGTCCTCGGGTGGTGCGGATATGACAGCACAGATCATCAATCGGCGTATTCCGCATGTATCCGTTCCAAAGCTGATGGCAATCGTGGATGGCATCATTATTCTGTTCGGAATCGGCGTGTTTGGGCTTCGCAATGGAATTTATGCACTGATTGTCCTGTTTGTCATGACAAAGGTCTCTGATCTGGTGCTGGAGGGACCAAACCATGCAAAACTTATGTATATTATTTCGAATGAAGAAAAAGCACTTGCGGAATACATTACCGGACAACTGGGACGGGGCGTTACGCGGGTTCCAGCACAGGGTGGATATACCGGCTGCCCGAAGCAGATGCTGCTCTGTGCACTTAGTTCAAAAGAAATGGTAAATGTCAAGCGGAAAATTTATGAGCTGGATGACCGGGCAATCTGTTTTGTGGGGGATATTCGGGAGGCTTATGGTGAAGGTTTCACAAAATATAGCTAGTCAGAATTCGGTAAAGTTTGTGAAAAATCCACAAAAAAATCATGAAAAAATTTTTCATATACAAATTACACAATATTTTTCAGCCTTATTTGTTGAATAGTAATATGGCAACTTCGGGCCATTTGGTGTATCATACAAACATCATGAGTCAGATGATTATAGCTAAAATCTAAGGAGGAAAAATCAAAATGGCTAGTTTACAACTTAAGAATGTTTATAAAATTTATCCAAATGGCTTCAACGCTGTAAAGGACTTCAACTTGGATATTGAAGATAAAGAGTTCATCATCTTCGTTGGACCTTCAGGATGTGGTAAGTCAACAACACTTCGTATGATCGCAGGTCTTGAGGATATCAGTTCCGGTGAGCTTTGGATCGGTGACAAGATGGTTAACGATGTAGAGCCTAAGGACAGAGATATTGCGATGGTATTCCAGAACTACGCTTTGTATCCACATATGTCAGTTTATGATAACATGGCATTCGGTCTGAAGCTTAGAAAGGTACCAAAGGAGAAGATTGATAAGCAGGTACATGAGGCTGCTAAGATTCTTGATATCGAGCATCTGCTTGACAGAAAGCCAAAGGCTTTGTCAGGTGGTCAGAGACAGCGTGTGGCTATGGGACGTGCAATCGTTCGTGAGCCTAAGGTATTCCTTATGGACGAGCCTCTTTCAAACTTGGATGCTAAGCTTCGTGTTCAGATGCGTGTTGAGATCTCTAAGCTTCACCAGAGACTGCAGACAACTATCATTTACGTAACACATGACCAGACAGAGGCTATGACTCTTGGTACAAGAATCGTAGTTATGAAGGATGGTATCATCCAGCAGGTTGATACACCTCAGAATCTGTATGACAAGCCATGCAACCTGTTCGTAGCTGGATTCATGGGTATGCCACCTATGAACTTCATTGATTGTAAGGTTGTTAAGTCTGGAGCAGACGTATTACTTATGTTCGGTTCTCACTCAATCAAGGTTCCTGATGCTAAGGCTCAGAAGCTTATCAGCGGTGATTTCCTTGATAAGGAAGTTGTTCTTGGTATCCGTCCAGAGGATATTCATGATGAGCAGCTCTTCATCGAGTCTTCACCTGAGAGTGTTATCGATGCAAGAATCAATATTTACGAAATGCTTGGTGCTGAAGTATATCTGTACTTCACAATCGATCAGTTCGATATCACAGCAAGAGTAAATGCACGTACAACAGCAAGACCTGGTGATACAGTTCAGTTCGCATTTGACCTGAGCAAGATCCACATCTTCGATAAGGAGACGGAGGAGATCATCATCAACTAGTCAGGTGCTTGGTTCTAAAATTTGAACAAAGTGTGATTTTTCAGAGGAAATGCATAAAAATTATGCGTTTCCTCTTTTTTTTTTTGCATTTTTCGTGTAGAATGTACTTTGTATGAGTATAGGCAATGTCGAATAATTGGAAAGTATTTGACATTGACAGAAGAATATATAAATGTTACAATTTTGTTACAGAATTTTTAAAAATTCACAACAAAGAATAGGGGTGGACGAATGATTTCGAATCAGATACTGCAGGATACGGTTACTGGAATTAAGTCAATTACACGTGTAGAACTCTGTGTGATGGATACCGAAGGTAAGATACTTGCGACAACTATGCGCGGAATGGAAGAGTACGAGGATGAGGTTGTGAAATTCTCTGAATCAGCAGCGGACAGTCAGGTGATTCGTGGCTTCCAGTTTTTTAAGGTGTATGATGAGAATGAACTGGAATATGTCATACTGGCAAAAGGGGATGCCGAGGATGTCTATATGATCGGAAAGATGGCAACTTTCCAGATTCAGAATCTTCTGGTGGCATATAAGGAGCGTTTTGATAAGGACAACTTTATCAAGAACCTGTTGCTTGACAACCTGCTTTTGGTGGATATTTACAACCGTGCGAAGAAGCTGCACATTGAGACAGATGTAAAACGTATCGTGTTTATTATCGAGACAAAGACGGAGAAGGATACCAATGCATTGGAGACAGTCAGAACCTTGTTCTCCAGCAAGACAAAGGATTTCATTACGGCAGTTGACGAGAAGAATATTATTCTTGTCAAGGAAATAAAGCCGAGTGAGACTTACGAGGACATGCGCAAGACGGCAAAAGTAATTGTGGATATGCTGAATACAGAAGCCATGTCATCGGTCAATGTTGCATACGGTACAATCGTCAACGAAATCAAAGAAGTGTCCCGTTCTTATAAGGAAGCAAAGCTTGCACTGGACGTAGGGAAGATCTTTTACAGCGACAGAAAGATTATCGCATACAGCAATCTTGGAATCGGTCGATTGATCTATCAGTTGCCACTTCCACTTTGCAAGATGTTTATCAAGGAGATTTTTGATGGTAAATCACCAGACGAGTTCGACGAGGAGACATTGACAACAATCAACAAGTTCTTCGAGAACAGCCTGAATGTATCTGAGACATCCCGTCAGCTTTACATTCACCGTAATACTTTGGTTTACCGTCTGGATAAGCTTCAGAAGAGTACCGGACTTGACCTCCGGGTATTCGAGGATGCCATTACCTTCAAGATTGCCCTTATGGTTGTGAAATATATGAAGTACATGGAATCGTTAGAGTATTAAAAGATACGCTCAAAAGGAGATAATAAGATGTTAGAACTGAGTCACGTGAAGATGAGGTATCCGGCGAGTAAGACGTATGCCTTGAACGATGTAAGTTTGAAGATAGAAAAAGGCGAGTTTGTGTTTATCGTAGGTTCTTCCGGATCTGGTAAGACGACGCTGATTAAGCTGTTGTTAAAGGAGTTAGATCCAACCTCTGGAAAGATCAAGGTTGCAGACACAGATTACAGTAAATTAAAGAGGAAAAATATTCCGAAGATCCGTCGTAAGATCGGTGTTGTATTCCAGAACTTCCGGTTGCTCAAGGATCGTACGGTATATGAGAATGTTGCATTTGCGCAGCGTGTCATTGAGACGCCAAGCCGCTACATTCGCCGGCAGGTACCAGCGATGTTGACATTGGTTGGACTTGCGGATAAATATAAGTCATTTCCAAAGCAGTTGTCCGGTGGTGAGCAGCAGAGAGTTGCACTTGCGAGAGCACTGGTAAATAAGCCAGAGATCCTGCTTGCGGATGAGCCGACTGGTAACTTGGACCCGAAAAATTCATGGGAAATTATGCGCCTTCTGGAGGATGTCAACAAGAAGGGAACAACGGTTGTCGTTGTAACGCATAACAAAGAGATCGTCAATATGATGAAGAAACGTGTAATCACGTTGAAGCATGGCGAAATAATCAGCGATGAGCAAAAAGGTGGGTATATCGATGAGGATTAGTTCATTCATGTATAGTATCAGACAGGGTATTAAAAATATTAAACGAAACCTTTTGTTCTCATTGGCATCAATCGGAACAATTGTTTCCTGTCTGTTCTTATTTGGTTTATTTTATTGTGTGATCGTGAATTTCCGTACAGCAATGACGGATCTGGAGAATACAGTTACGATCTCTGTATTCTTTGATGAAGGTGTAACAGATGAGAATATCACGATGATCGGTCAGCAGATTCGACTGCGTGATGAGGTCAATACGCTGGATTTCATTTCCGCAGATGAGGCATGGAAGCAGTATGCAGAAGAGAAGTTTGATGATCCGCAGGCAGCGATTGATGCATTCCAGGGGGACAACCCATTGAAGAACAGTGCATCATATAAGATCACATTGAAGGATCTGTCAAATCAGGCAGAATTTGTACAGTACTTAAAGGGATTGACCGGTGTACGTAAGGTACTTAGCTCCGAGGTAACTGCAGACGGTGTGGCAGCACTGAACAGCGTTGTCAGCTATGCATCCATCGGAATTATTGTGATCCTGTTGCTCGTATCGATCTTCCTGATCAGTAATACGATTACAATCGGTATTACTGTGCGTAAGGAAGAAATTGGTATTATGAAGCTGATTGGTGCGACAAACTTCTTCGTACGTGCGCCATTCATTGTAGAGGGTGTTGTGATCGGACTTGTGGGATCATTGATTCCATTGATCTTGATCTACTATATGTATGATACAGTGGTTCAGTACATCATCGGCCGGTTCTCCGTTGTACAGAGCTTATTTGCATTTGTACCGGCAAAGGAGATATTTGCAGTTCTGATTCCATTATCTGCGGGTATTGGTATCGGACTTGGTTTGATTGGTAGTTTATTGACAACACGGAAACATTTGAAAGTCTAGGAGGGAAGCATATGAAGTGTAAAAAGCTTGTAAGAGCAATCATTGCATTTGCTGTGGCTGGAAGCATGAGTATGACGGTAAATGCGACGAGTATTTCGGACCTGAAGGATCAGAAAGATCAGAAGGAAAGCAAGAAGGAAGAAGCAGAAGCCGTTCTCGCCCAGTTGGAGAAAGAACAGAATTCGATTCTGGATGCGATTGCAGAACTGGATGCGCAGGTAACGGAATATACAAATGAAATTACGGATCTGGAGGCGCAGCAGACTCAGCTCGAAGCAGATATTGAGACGAAGCAGACCGAGCTTACGGCTGCACAGGAGAAGGAACAGGAACAGTATGAGGCGATGAAAGAGCGAATCAAATACTCATACGAAAATGGTAATCCATCGTATCTGGATGTCCTGTTTTCTACCTCTGATATCTCTGATATCGTAAATCAGGCAGAATATGCAGATCAGATTTATTCTTACGATAAGAATATGTTTGATGATCTGGTAGAGACACGACAGACGATCGCAGATACAAAGGCCGGTCTGGAAAAAGATCTGAAGGATGTTGAGGATATCAAACTGGAAGTGGAAGACAACAAGGCTGCTGTCGAGGTTATGATCGAGGGTAAGCAGGTACAGGTAGCAAACTACGAATCATCCATCGGTGATTACGAGGCAACGATTGCAGAGCTGGAGCAGGATATCGAGGCAACCAATCAGGCAATCGCAGCCGCAGAGGAAGCATATAGACAGCAGCAGGCAGCCGCAGCGGCCGCGGCAGCAGCTGCAGGAGGCACAACAACGGCACCGACAGATGTAAATATCACATATACAGGTGGAAGCCTGCAGTGGCCAGTATCAACTGGAGGAACGGTTACTTCCAGATTTGGACCGAGAGAGAGTCCTGGAGGTATTGGTTCGAGATATCATCAGGGATTGGATATTGGATGTCCGACAGGAACACCGATTGTAGCATGCGAGGCTGGAACGGTAATTGCGGCGTCTTACTCAAGCTCGATGGGTAATTATGTAACGGTTGCACACAGTTCGTCTATGTCAACTACATATATGCATAATTCAAGCTTGTGTGTCAGCGTGGGACAGACGGTATCGCGTGGACAGGTCATTGCGCTTGCTGGAAGTACCGGAAATTCGACAGGTCCACATTGTCATCTTGGATTAAGAATCAATGGAAGCTATGTTGATCCATGGCCGTATTTACAATAAGATGAAAGCGCAAGGTTAAAGGAGAGTAAAAGTAGACGTGAAAAAGAACATGAAAAAACTATGGGCTTTGGCGTTGGCAACCGCGTTATCTGTTGCATGTATCGGTTGTGGAAATCAGACAGAGTCAAAGAAGAATACACGGGAATCCATTGATGTACAGACGGATTCGGATGCAACACAGGCAGATACGTCAGAACCAGTAGTTGCATCGGATCTGTGGCAGGACAGTTCAGTTGCAAAGAAGGTCGATGAGATCAATTCCCTGATTGACAAGTATTATTATTTCGATGTTGACCGGGATAAGCAGGAAGAAGCGTTGTATGACGGAATCATGGATGGTCTGGATGATCCGTACTCTGTCTATTATACAAAGGAAGAGTATGCAGAACTGCAGGAAGATACTTCGGGTGAATATGTAGGTATCGGTGCAGTTGTGACGATGAATTCCGATATGCGTGTCGAAATCGTACGTCCGATCAAGAACAGCCCGGCTGAGCAGGCTGGACTGAAGGCAGGCGATATTTTAGTTCAGGTAGATGACACGGAGATTACCGATCAGGAGCTTTCTGTGGTAGTAGATATGATCCGTGGCGAAGAAGGAACGAAGGCACATCTGAAGATTTACCGTCAGGGCGAATCCGATTATCTGGAGTTTGATGTAGAGCGTCGTACGGTGGAGAATTACACGGTAGAAAGCGAGATGCTGGATGATCAGGTTGGTTATATCGCAGTTACACAGTTCAACGACAATACAGCACAGGAATTTGAAGATGCTATCGATGAGGTGCAGGCAAATGGTGCCAAGGCAGCTATCATTGATTTGCGTGATAATCCGGGTGGACTTCTGACAGCCGTTGTTGATATGTGCGATTATATCATGGACGACGGTGTCATCGTATCCACGAAGGACCGTGATGGAAATGTGCTTGGTGAGTACAAAGACAGTGGAAAACATAGTGTCGATATTCCATTGGTTGTACTGGTAAATGGCAATAGTGCCAGCGCATCTGAGATTTTCTCTGGTGCCATGCAGGATTCCGGTAAGGCGAAGCTGGTTGGTACAACAACATTCGGTAAGGGTATTGTTCAGTCGGTTATTCCACTTTCCGATGGAACAGCTGTGAAGCTTACGGTTGCAAAGTATTTTACACCAAATGGAAACGATATTCATAAGAAGGGCATTACACCAGATTATGAGGTAGAACTTCCAGATGGACAGACATCGGCTGTCAATATTGACCGTGCAGATGATACACAGTTACAAAAAGCGCAGGAAGTTATTGCAGAGATGCTAAATAATTAGTATAATAAGCAGGGGTTTTATCGAAAGATAGGACTCTTGCTTATTTTCTTATAAAATATAATAAGAGGATGAGTAATTATATACAATCGTGGTTACAACACATGATATAATGAAGCACGCTGATGCGTGCGCAGGTCATCACGTTATTGCATGGTGGCAAGAAATACAATAAATCAGAGAAGAAGGGAGACGCACATGAATAAGGAAATGATTATCGTGCTTGATTTTGGTGGTCAGTACAACCAGTTGATTGCACGTCGTGTCCGTGAATGTAATGTGTATGCAGAGGTACATCCGTACACCTTGTCGCTCGACAAGATCAAGGAAATGAATCCAAAGGGAATCATTTTCACGGGTGGTCCAAATAGTGTGTATGGCGAGGAGTCACCACGCTATCAGAAGGAAATATTTGATTTGGGAATTCCGATTCTCGGAATCTGCTATGGCTCGCAGTTGATGGCATATATGCTTGGAGGTACCGTGGAAACTGCACCAGTCAGTGAGTATGGCAGAACCGAAGTGGATGTAGATAACAGCAGTGCTATCTTCCAGGGCGTAAAGCCACAGACAATCTGCTGGATGAGTCACACAGATTATATTTCAAAGGCGCCAGAGGGATTTAAGGTTGTTGCAAAGACACCAGTTTGCCCAGTTGCAGCGATGGAGTGCCCGGAGCGCAAGCTGTATGCGACACAGTTCCATCCAGAGGTTATGCATACTGAAGAAGGACAGAAGATGCTGTCAAACTTCGTTTATAACGTATGTGGATGCTCCGGCGACTGGAAGATGGATTCATTTGTTGAGACAACAATCCGTGAGATCCGTGAGAAGGTTGGAGACGGAAAGGTATTATGTGCCCTGTCCGGTGGTGTCGATTCCTCCGTAGCAGCCGTTCTTCTCTCAAAAGCAGTAGGAAAACAGCTTACCTGTGTATTCGTTGATCACGGCTTACTTCGTAAGAACGAGGGCGATGAGGTCGAGGCAGTATTTGGCCCGGATGGCCCATACGAGCTGAACTTTATCCGTGTCAATGCACAGGAGCGTTATTATAAGAAATTAGCCGGTGTTACCGAGCCAGAAGCAAAACGTAAGATTATCGGCGAAGAATTTATCCGCGTATTCGAGGAAGAGGCAAAGAAGATCGGCGCGGTTGACTTCTTAGTACAGGGAACGATTTACCCAGACGTGATCGAGTCCGGACTTGGAAAGTCCGCAGTGATCAAGAGTCACCACAATGTAGGTGGTCTTCCGGATCATGTTGATTTTAAGGAAATCATCGAGCCACTCCGCCTGCTCTTCAAGGATGAAGTAAGAAAAGCCGGATTAGAGCTTGGCATCCCGGAATATCTGGTATACCGTCAGCCATTCCCAGGACCGGGACTTGGTATCCGTATTATCGGTGAAGTAACTGCAGACAAGGTTCGCATCGTGCAGGATGCCGATTACATCTACCGCGAGGAAATCGCCAAGGCAGGACTTGCCAAGAACCTTGGACAGTATTTCGCAGCACTGACCAACATGCGTAGTGTCGGCGTTATGGGCGATGAGCGAACCTACGACTACGCGATTGCACTTCGTGCAGTCAACACCAGCGACTTCATGACCGCTGATTGCTCCGAGATTCCATTCGAGGTACTGCAGAAGGTTATGACACGAATCATAAATGAAGTAAAGGGCGTAAACCGTGTAATGTATGATCTGACGAGTAAACCGCCTGGAACGATTGAATTCGAGTAGGAAATGGACTGAGAGCAGTCATAAAATAGGAAAGTGCCAACGACAAGCTTGCTTGTCTGTTGGTGCTTTTTCTATTTTATGGCTATTTGAAGGCAGGACACTCGGCTTACCGACAAGCGGTAGCGCAGGAGGTAAGATGAGGGGCGTGGCTGCTCTCAGGATTGATCAGCCGGATGTTGTAATTTTTAATGAAAGTACTTGACGACAACTGAGTAGACGCTGGCGGGACTGTATAAGCTGTTGGATAACAAGCTGATAGAGTATGTGTCAAAGACTTTGCTTGGGGAAGGTACAGACATATTGTGATATTGAGGATGATTTTGGCTAAAGGAATGTTCGAGATGATTGTGCAGTGACATCTCAAGAAGAAATATAACTGGGTTATAGTGGAGAAGATGTTTTTTTAGGTGTAATAGTAGATATAAATGGATTCCTTGAGATAAGTGTTGTATAATATTCACAAATATAAATAATAGGATAAAAAATGCATAATATGGGGTTTAAGGAGGGATTTTTATGATTGAAATAACAAAATACTTACAAACGGTATATGAAGATCTGCAAAGATATGTTGATAATGATGTATGTTTATGCAAGTTTAAAGAATTAAATTTTGAGGCTGGAGCACTTCCTGATTATGAAGATATAAATATTCAACAGTTATACTTATTAAGATATGCGTTTGCTTATGCGTTTGAATATAGTAGAATGTATTTGGATGTATTATCTCAGATGGATGGTGTTAATGGTATTTCGGTAACATCAGTAGGTTGTGGTTCGATGATAGACTATTGGGCGTTGGTACATGCATTAGAAATGAAGAATAAGTTAGACTGTGGTATAAGATATGTCGGAATAGATAAAATTGACTGGAACTATAAAATCCCTGAAAGACAAAGTGATGAAGTGTATTATTTGATTGGAAATGCTACTGATTTTTTTACAGGTAATAGTCAATTTATTTCTGATGTGTATTTTTTCCCAAAGTCAATTAGCGAGTTCTCTGATAGTGAACTGGATGCTATGGCAAATAGCTTTTCATCAAAGAAAATACAAAAAAATAAATTCTTTGTTTGTATATCTCTTAGAGAAGATGATAGAAGTCTGGGTAGAGATATCCAAAAAACAAAATGCTTAATCGAAGCAATAAGTAAAAATGGTTTTTATACTAAATGGCCATATTTTCGATATACATATTTTAATTGTGATAGTGGAATTTTTTTAATAGATGATAAATTTTGGTATCCCTCAGTTGCGTTAGAGTTTGTGAAATATTTGTATACTAAATGTGTAAATTACAGAATACAGGAAAAGAATTGTCAGTCTGATTGTCAAAAATATTTAAGCAGATGGCCTGTTTTAAAAGTAAATCATATAAGATATCAAGTAATTATGTTTGAAAGGGTGGATTAGATGATATTAAGTGTGAGTAGAAGAACGGATATTCCCAATTATTATTCGGAATGGTTTTATAATAGAATAAAAGAAGGATTTTTATATGTTCGTAATCCTATGAATGCTCATCAGATTAGTGAAATAAAAATAACTCCAGATATTGTAGATTGCATAGTGTTTTGGACAAAGAATCCGTTGCCAATGATGAAAAGGTTAAACGAGATAAAAGATTATAATTACTATTTTCAATTCACATTGACTGGATATGGAAATGATGTTGAGGTTAATTTACCAAATAAAAAAACAGAAATGATTCCGGTATTTCAAGAATTATCTAAAAAAATTGGTAAACAAAAAGTGATTTGGAGATACGATCCCATATTCTTTTCTGAAAGATACACGAAGGAATATCATTTGAAGGCATTTAAAAATATTGCGGAGGCTTTAAATGGATACACAGAAAAATGCGTGATTAGCTTTGTTGATATTTATCCTAAAAATAAAAAAAATATGAATGGATTGTCATATTATGAATTAAGTGATGGTGAACTGAAAGAGTTTGCTCAGAAATTAAGCATTATAGCAACAGATAATAATATTAAGATTGGAAGTTGTGCAGAAAAAATAAATTTAGATGATTGTGGAATAGTTCATAATTGTTGTATAGACAGAGAATTAATTGAAAAAATAGTTGGATGTAAACTTAATATTGATAAAGATAAAAATCAGAGGATAGAATGTGGATGTGTGGAAAGTGTTGAAATAGGAACTTATAATACATGTAAAAATGGATGTGCATATTGTTATGCTAATTATAGTTCCAAAAGTGTAGAAGCAAATGCTGCCAAGTATGATCCTTTATCACCGCTTCTATGTGGTCAAGTTCAAGAAGATGACAAAATATCGATTAGAAAAGTTGAATCAGTAAAAGAAACACAGTTTAGTATATTTGATATGTGAATACATTTTACAGAGTGTATTTGACTCCCCGATTATAGATGTATACCGAAAAATAGATGGACTGAGAGCAGTTATAAAATAGGAAAGTGTCAACGACAAACTTGCTTGTTTGCTGGCGCTTTTTCTATTTCATGGCTATTTGGGAAGTATGACACTCGGCTTATCGCCAAGAGGTAGCGCAGAAGGTAAGATGATGGTCAGGGCTGCTTTTTGGATGAATTCAATTTTAGATTGGAATATATCAATGGCGATGATATAATGAATACATTATTATGCAAAAGCAAATTCCTTAGAGTAGAAAACTTTTTGAACGTTTACTATGTAGGGCTATAAGAAGAAAAATATAATAATTAAAGAATACAAAGAGGGAGAGGATACCCATGAACATAATTAGTTTGTTTAGTGGATGTGGAGGATTAGATTTAGGTTTTGAAAGAGCTGGGTTTAATATTCCTGTTGCGAATGAGTTTGACAAAACAATATGGGCGACATTTAAAGCTAATCATCCTAATACTCATCTGATTGAAGGTGATATAAGACAGGTAACAAAAGAAGATATTGAACAGTTTATAGATGGAGAAGTTGATGGAATTATCGGTGGTCCACCTTGTCAGTCATGGTCTGAGGCAGGTTCATTAAAGGGAATTAAAGATGCCAGAGGACAGTTGTTTTTTGATTATATTAGAATATTAAAGGAATTCCAACCTAAATTCTTTTTGGCAGAAAATGTAAGCGGAATGCTGGCTAACAGACATTCAGAGGCGGTGAAAAATATTCTAAATCTTTTTGATGATGCAGGATATGATATATCATTTACCCTTGTAAATGCAAAGGACTACGGAGTTGCAGAAGAAAGAAAAAGAGTATTTTATATAGGTTTCAGGAAGGATTTGAACATTGATTTTGGATTTCCTAAAGGTTCAACAAAAGATGATGATAAGAAAATTACTCTTCGTGATATTATATGGGATTTGCAAGATACAGCAGTTCCATCAGGAGAGAAAAACCACCACAATCCAGAAGCAATTAATAACAATGAATATTATATTGGAGCATATTCACCAATATTTATGAGCCGTAATAGAGTAAAAGGATGGGATGAACAGGCATTTACAGTTCAGGCATCAGGAAGACAATGTCAGCTTCATCCACAAGCACCTAAAATGGTTAAAGTGGCGCGGAATGATTGCAGATTTGTAGAAGGAAAAGAACATCTTTATCGTCGAATGACAATTAGAGAGGTTGCCAGAGTACAGGGATTCCCGGATGATTTTAAATTTATATATGAGGATACTAATACAGCCTATAAAATGATTGGTAATGCAGTTCCGGTTAATCTTGCATATGAAATAGCTGTTGCAATAAAGAAATACCTAGAAGGTAATGGTGCAGAGGTTGTTGTAGATAATGAGGTTATAGATGCAAAGGAGGTTAATGAGAAGAAAGTGAGCACAAAGAGTAATGATCAGGGTAGAGCATATGAGTATGCTTGGATAAAAACACTTTATAAGGCGTTACGTGAGATGCGAAAAACTAGAATAGTTGATAATTCTAGTTTACATGCAAATGAAAAGGCATGGACTCTTATGGATGAGGAAATGCAGCAGACATTTCTGATATCAGCAGAATCAGCAATTGATATAGTGCTTGAAATGGAACCTAAAATGTTAGAAGGTAGCAATGATGAATTGACATTAGAATTTCAAAAGGACGGAGCAGGTGTAAAGGGAGATGTAAGAGACATTGTTATTAGAAGAGAAGATATTGAGTGGGAAATAGGATTAAGTATCAAACATAATCACGATGCTGTAAAACATAGCAGATTAAGTCATAAACTTGATTTTGGAAAAGAGTGGTTTGATATGCCTTGTAGCGATGTATATTGGAATGCGGTTCAACCAATATTTGATATGCTGAAGAATGAAAAGGATAATGGTTCAAGGTGGTCTGAGATTAATGAGAAAGACGAAGTAGTATATGTACCTTTATTACAGGCATTTATGGATGAGGTTAATAGAGCATATAAAGAAGATGAGAATATGCCACGTAAGATGATAGAATATCTTATTGGAATAGAGGATTACTATAAGGTTGTTAGCCGTGATAGTAAGCGTCTTACTATGGTTCATACTTTTAATATGCATGATACTTTAAATAAACCAAGCGAAAATAAGGTGTCGGCAATTACTGTGCCAGTGGTAGAGTTACCTACAAGACTTGTGGCACTTGAGTTCAAGCCTGGAAGCACTAATACTGTAGAAATGTTTTTGGATAATGGATGGCAATTAAGCTTTAGAATTCATAGTGCAAGTACAAAGGTTGAACCTAGTTTGAAGTTTGATGTACAGTTTATTGGTATGCCGACATCAGTGCTGAATATTGAATGTAAATGGAAATAAGGCGGTACAGATATTGAGAAAAATGCTATTAAGTTTTAGACCAGATGTTTATGAAAAAATAAAATCTGGTGTGAAGATATTTGAACATAGAAGAAATTTTCCAGATGAACCTATAATGGCATATATGTATGTTAGCTCACCGGTAAAAGCAATCACCGGTGTTGTATACTTAGGTAAAAGACATTGTCTATCTGACTGGATGGAAGACTATAAAGAAGATAGCAATGCCGTAACACGAATAAAAGAATATATGGAAACTTATCATTATAGATACGCAATGGAAATAGATAGATTTCAGGAAACGTCACAGATATTATTAGATGACTTAAGAGAAAATGTTCCAGGATTTGTAGCACCTCAGATGTATATATATTTGGATGGTACGGAATTGTTGGAATACATAGATAGTAACTTGAAAATGGAAGATTTGCATGTAAAACACTCGTTTGAAAGAATAGAGGCTTGTCAGGTTTGCGTGCATTAGTAATGTGTACTTATTTGCAAAAGAGATTGTTTTTATAATGTCTTTTAATGAGAACTAGAATTACGAAAGCAAATTCTAATGAAATTAGAAATATGAATATGTGACATATTACGATGATAGTAAGGAACAATATAGTGGGTTGAAAATAATGGTTGACATATAATAGATGAAAAGTGTGGTATATGTATGGCTTGGAGAGAACAGATATTTGACTTTGAGGTTGACGATGGATCTAAAGGTAAAATTGTAGTGTTAAATATTGGTGAAATTGATTCGGATATTGAAAAATTAATAAATGATGCAATAGTATCAATATGCTTTGGTGATTCAATTTTTACCATAGAATATGCAAAAAAATATATAAAAAATTATTTAAATACCACAGATTCTAATCGTAAAAAAGGAGCTATTTCAGAGTTCTTTGTTCATTTGTATTTAAAATCTAAGGGATTGAAACAAGAATGTATTTATACAAATATGGAGGAAAATTCACCTAAAAAAGGATTTGATGGAGTATATTCAAGTAATACTCGAGTATGGTATATGGAAAGCAAATCTGGTTCAAACATAAGTGAGGAGCATAAAGACAAAATTAGTGAAGCTTATAGAGATTTGAAAAACAAATTTGAAGGAAATGTCAGCAATAATCCGTGGTTAAATGCATATAATCATGCAAAAGTAGTAAATACATCGGAAGAAATATTGAAAGTCTTTTCAGACTATGCTATGTCATTTGATACAGATTCACATGATATTAAAGATTTTAATATTATTCCTTGTGGTACAATTTTTTTGGATGATACTTCAAAAACAAATGATTCTGTTAAAATTAAAGATGCAACGGCAGAGTATTTGAGAAAAAAGAAATTTGCAAAGGTTATTGGAATATGCATATCACAGAAAGCTTTGAGTGAGTTTGAAAATTTTTTGGATAGGTAAAAATATGAAAGAGATAATGAGATTAAAACAAAATCAATATTTTATTAATATTTATGAATTGCTATGTAAGAAAAGGGAACTTATGCAAAAGGATAAAGAGTACATTTTAGGTGCTGCAATTTTACTTTTAAAAATATATAATAATGATGAGAATAAAAGAGAATATTTTGAATTGGCATATCATATTGTGCTTAACTATTCTATTTTTACTAAGGATTATGAACCGCTAAATGATATTGCATATAATTACGGATTTTTTCCAATAGTAAGATTTATAAATACAAAAAGATTACTTAAAAATATATCTATAAACGAGATATTGTACGATTGTTCTTTAGAAAAATACAAAAATGGTACATATGTAGAAACTTTGGAACAGAATTTGACAAGAAAAAATTTGATGAAATCAAATGGTGATGTATGTTTTATTGCACCTACATCTTCAGGTAAAAGTTCCATAATATCAAACCATATAAAGAATAATGAGGCAAATAAAAAATCACTAGTAATTGTGCCAAGTAAATCGTTGTTGGCACAGACATATATGGAAATTCGTAAAAATATTTCAGATAGAAAAATTATATGTCATGATGAAATGTACAATGATGAGGAAAAGTTTGTTGGTGTACTTACTCAAGAAAGAACAATGAGACTATTAGAAAATAACAAAGGAATAATGATTGATTATTTATATATAGATGAAGCTCATAATCTATTTACTAATGATAGTAGAAATGTTTTGCTTGCTAGAGTGATAAAGCAATGTATACTAAACAATTTTAATATCAAAATTATGTATCTATCGCCATTTATTAATAATGCGGAAAATTTATTGCTGAAAGAACAAGATGGTTTTGATACAATTGGAGAGCAAAGAATTAGTTATAATATAAAGGAACCGGAAATATACGAATTAAAAAAGGATGGTACACGCTGCGTGTATAATAAATTTTTTAATTGTTTTTGGAATATAGATAATGGATATGATATGTATTCCTATATGAATAAAATGGCATTGAAAAAAAATTTTGTTTTTATTGGTAGTCCGAAGAAGATAGAATCGTTTGCAAAAGAATTATTTAATAATACATTACCGATTGAAGAAACTCGTGAAATAATAGAATTGAAGAAAACAATTGAGAAGTATGTGCATAAAAGTTTTTTGCAGATAAAAATGTTAGAACATGGAATTATATATTTACATGCCAAAATACCAGATGTGCTAAAGGATTATTTGGAGTACAAATTTAAAACAATCAATAGTATTCGATATTTAATTGCAAACACAGTGATATTAGAAGGAATTAACTTGCCTATTGATAATTTATTTATTTTAGATGCAAGAGGACAAAGTAATGCTAAACTATTAAATTTGATAGGAAGGGTAAATCGCTTAAATGATGTGTTCGATAAAGAGGTTGGAACATTGGATAAGCTGCTTCCCACAGTGCATTTTATAAATTCTAAATATTATCGAGGAAATATGCAAAATAAGATTAAGAATTTATATGATGAGGAGACAGACGAGGTTACAAATCCCCTTCTTTTAAATTGCAATGTTGATTCATTAAAATATAGTTTTGATAAGAAAGAAAAGATAAAAAATAAAAATAATGAAATATTAGAATTAGAACATATCTATTCAGAAGAAACAACAGACGAGATTACAATACTGAAGAAAAATTTAATGAAGAATGGAATGGATCAGCTGATATCATTGAAAACAGAAAATGTTAGTAAAATCCTAAATAGAATAAAGAATTATGATTTAAAACAAAATATGGATAAGGATGTAATTGACAAGGTAAAAAAACTTCTTGTTGTTGATATTGAGATTATAGATAGATCTTTTAAAAGATTAAAAAATGATGCGGCAGTAAGGTATTATAAGAGGTTTATTAATGTTTCGCGAAGGAATAATTTAAGTGGACAAATAGAGTCACAACTTGAGTTTTTTAAGGTACAGCGTAAGAATGGTAATAATTATATGTATATAGGGCAAGGTTTTGGAGAGTGTAAAGGTCCGTATTTATCAGAGGCAAATATGGGAGATGTATATATTGATTTAAGAACCAAAACAGATGAGGAGCTTGTTAATTTGTTGATAATAAAAACAAAAATTGAGCAAGATTTTTTGAGTTATCAATATTTAAGGGCTGTTAGCTTTCTGCGAGATGTGAAAATTATTTCTAAAGATGAATTTAATATAGAAATATATGGAACAGCAGATGAGACAAAAATAGATTTGTTGAAGTTAGGAATTACAGCAGGATTATTGAAAATTCTAAATTCAGAAAATCAAATAAAGAATATTGAAAAGGATCAGTATGGAAATATTCAGGGAAATGCAGAGTTAAAGAGATTTTATATGACCTCTGACGACTATACAAAATTTGAAATTGAGAAATATATAAGAATAAATTAGCTTATGATTCTGTGATACCCATATGATACCTAAATTTTTGAAAATATAAAATAATTGTGATAAAAGGTGGAATAATCGCCATTAGAAGTTCCAGCAATCAAGCTTTCACAGGGATAATAAGTTTCGCTGCGGGGAGTTTGAATAATGTACAAGAGTCAAGAAATACCGAATTTACGGCGTTTCTTGGCTCGCTTTTTGTATTAGGCTTTAGCTGTTGAATGCGTTATATATGAGTTTCTCGAGGAGAAACGAATACGCGCGAAATACCCCCACCTGCTACGTGAGTGAAGTCAAATGAGTTATATTCTAAACACCTATCCGTTATAATAGAGATGTTCAGTCACTATTGTAACGGATAGGTGTTTAGAATGGTGAACAAGTCTAATGATTTCATCCATACAACATGGATGAGTAAATACCATATTGTATTTACTCCAAAGTATAGACGAAAAGTAATCTACAATCAATTAAAAGTGACATACGAAATATTTTAAAGCAGGTATCTTCATTTAAAGGTGTAGAGATAATAGAGGGACATCTTATGCCGGATCATATTCATATGCTAGTGGGTATACCACCCCCCCCAAAAAAAAAATGAGCGTTTCTAGCTTTATGGGATATCTAAAAGGAAAATCTGCACTTGTGATATTTGATAGACATGCAAATTTAAAGTATAAGTTAGGAAATAGACATTTCAGATCTGAAGGATATTATGTCCGCCCAGTAGGATTAAATGAGGCGACGATAAAAAAGCATATTCAAGACCAAGAGAAGAGTACGATAGCATGCAGGATAAACTAAGCGTAAAAGAGTATGAAGCCCCTTTTAAGGGTTAAGCCGAAGTAGTACAAACGCCTATTTTGGGTATAAATAACGAGTCAAGTCCAATTGTGACTTGAACGAAGAGAAAGTCTAGGGCTCCTTGAGATGCTATCGGGTACCAAGGGGGGGACAACCAGCGCTTCGAGCCATTCTTTTTGAGGGTGGTGGCGACTGTGTCGCAATCAAATGATAATAATATTGAAAATTATTTACCAACTGATAGCATCTAAACGTTGGAGATATTTTTCTCCCAAATCAGGTTCAATCATTTTTATATAGTATGCTTTTCCATACATATATTCCTTGAAGTTGACTTTTTTTTGTGTTTTACAATTTTTTAGGTGAGATGCAACACCATATTTTTCACAGTAAAACAATTCTTGATTAAATTTTCGTTTGTAGTATTTGGGAATTTTGACAGTGTCGGTTACAATCAGACCAGTAATCATTTTGCGGTATGGATTTTTCATTAAATGCGTTTTATTGTTGTTTATTTCAAATCCATTGGTGCTAGTAATTTTGGATACCAATGGAATAAGAAAGTTAAGTTCATGTGAAGAAGAAAAAATTAGGTCATCAGCATACCGGGTGTATGTAATTTCTTTGGTTGATATTGCATTCAAAATTTGCTGGTCAATTGGACCGAAAATAATATTTGCAAGAGAGGGACTGGTAGGAGCTCCTTGCGGAAGTATATCATTATGTGTGCATAATTCAGCTAATGCTCGAGCAACATCAGATGTGTATCCGATGCAATGGAAGACGTTAAATACTTGGTTAATATTAATTGAAGGAAAAAAATTATGGATATCCATACACAGTACTTGAGTTTTGTTAACATGCATCTCGGCATTTGTTTTTATGGAACGTTGATGAACAAAACCATGACAACATTGATTAGTGGGCAGCTTGTTTAGTATTTCATCTAAAATCCAACGCTGACGCAGTTTTAATGGTTTACTAGGAGCTAAAATTTTTCTTGATTTACCCTTGGTATAGATTTCGAATTCATGGTAACAATCAAGTTTTAGGGTATCGAGCATTAATATTTGATTAAGGTGTTTCTTGTCAAATATTACAGGTAAATTTTGGGAGATTAATGAAGTAGCATAAGTACAGCATTTATTAATGTACGAAGTGCTGAAATCCTGTTCCAACATTTTAAATTTTAATCTGTTGATATAATTATTTTCCATGTTAACCTCACATTAAAAAGGGACAACTACTTAAAATAAAAACTTGCAAATCTTTGATTTGCAAACCACTTTGCGTATGCTTTTTGCGCAAAGTGGCTTTGTAAATTAAAGAGTTAATTACGTTTTGCAAGGAGGCGAATGCACCTCAAACTAGTTATCCCTATTTATATATTATCAAATTCTTTTGGAATATACAAGAAATCCCAATTAAATCTATTTGCTTTTTGAGAAAATAAATTTTTATTTGAAAAACTCCAATCATTCCACAATTCAGTTATACAATTGATTGCGTTTTCGGTTAAATATAATTTGTCATTGTCTATCTTATAATATTCTTTCTCATATAGGCTTCGTAATATGTCTGAAATTAAAGAAATATTTAACCCAATTTCATATTGCAACTGTTCCAAATTGATTTTGTGATATTTATTTATATAGCTTAATATTATTTCTTCATATGGTTTCATTTTTAATCGCTTTCTGCAAATATGCATTTATTTCATTGTTGCTTTTTTTGGTTTTAAGATAGTTAACAGATGGCCTAACTTGTGAACGCCGTTCGAATAAAGGGGTATGTATATCAGAGTATTCCCAAAAATTGCATAGTGTATTATTAGGTGTATTGTAATAAAAACTTATCGTTAATTTGCATTTGTCAAAGCCCATATCATAAGTTTTTGTAGATGTTTTTGCTTGATATGAGTCAATTATTTTTTCATATTTTTTTATGACCTCAATTACATGATTATATTCTTTAGAATCAAAAATAACATCACCTTTTAGTAGTTTTTTTGGTAGTTCCATATAGATAGGTTTAACCTGAATATTTAATCTTTCATAGTATTTAGTGATATTTAAACTAGCACTTTTGTTTACATAGATTCCAGCAAAAAATAACTGAAACTGGGATGTATTAATACTATTTTTTTTGAAATAGTTAAGAATACTTTTAATGGAAGCAAGAATAGTTTTTCCACTGCCAATCAAATCATCTATAAATATTATCGCTTGTTTGTTTTTAAAAGTTTCAGAAGATATAAGTTCTTCAGAACACACAATTTGATTGTTGTTAATTTCCCTACATATATTTACGGTATTTAAGTAAGAACGAATTTCATCTCCCCCGCTTTTTATTCCTTGAGGGGATGGAATGGTTATAAAAACCGTATCTTTAAAGGAAATGCCTATATCATGAAGTTTTTTAGAAATTTCTTCTGATAAGATTGATATTCTATGTGAATATTCACGACGAGTGAGATATGTGTAGTGACCCAATAAATTTAAAAATATGTTTATATCTTCGCAGGGGAAAGATTGTAACCATTCATTTACCTTTGAAGAAAAAATATCCGAACCGATGTAGGAATCATGTTCTTTATCATTTGAATATGCGTCTTTTTCTACAGATAAGTATCTTTCTGGATTTATACAATTGTTATGATAAAAATCTTTAATAGCTTCGTCTATGCTTTTGTAATGCTTCATCTCAATCTCCTTTAAATTTTTCTCAATCTATCCATATCACCATATTACATTTTTAATTTTCCTATATTTTTAATAACATCAAACAAGCAAGGCTGATTAGCATCAAATTCAAATTGCAGTATATTATGTTTGGCAGGACGTTCTTGATAAGCTCAGATTATAATGGCGTGTTCCTCATGTCATTTCAACTTTAAAGTTCAAATCATTTTCATACAATAAATGATATTCTGCTGAACCAAAAGCTCTGTATAACAAGTATTTAGTTCATTAGAAAAACGATAAAGGGCACCAGTGGCAGAGAATGACCAGTCATGCTTGATATGGTAGCAGCCAGAGTCGATAATTGATGTGCATATGATGTTTGTAGCTTCCTTCGATGCTCGTGTTATTAGGAAATCCAATAACTTTATCGAATTAAAGACTGATTTTTTCACCATTGTATCTGTTCATACAAAATAAATTCATAAAGCAACACTCAATTTGCTCTTTCTTTGGTACATTATTTCTTTGCACATACGGAAAATCCGAACATAAGTCTTTTAGCAACTCAGTAGTTTTTCCTGTCTTCGCATCATTCAGATCCTTAACCAGTAGTTGGTTGTCATCAACAAGAATTAATGAAACAGTATATTTAGGGGGCGGGGCTATCGGATTCACCGGAACTTTTATTTCCTTGAGATAATATTCTATTTCTGTTATTTCATCGTCCCCCCAGATTATCGCGAATGCGTGTTCAATACTTAACCATTTTCTTGAAATTATCAAGGTATTCCTGCGGGTAGGGACCGGTACTTGGAGGTCGTTCTTCAAATTTGAAACATACTTCGCTATTTTGGATTATGGGGCGTAGTTCATATATCCGTTCGATGACAAACAGCGCAAGGAGTGCACTGAGAATGTCGGCAATATCCGTGTCTGGTTATGCATAAAAACTGATACCCAAATTGTTAACAATATTAAGTAAAGCTGTTTCGGTTCGCTAGGATATTGGGCTTTGAACTCATAATTTCGGATTGTGGATTCATTTAATAATCATTTATCTGCTAATTCTTTTTGTGCCATTTTTGTTGAAATTCTAAAAAAATTTGATAAAGAACCTACTTGACTAGTAAACTTTTCACACATAGTATCTGCTCGTGATAAGTGTAATGAGTGTTAAAAGTCTGAAAAGTAGTTCCATTTATCTTTTCTCTACAACTTCCCCTTCACATAATCCCGAATAAAGAAATCATCTCCCGGCATTTGGCAGCCGACGATGTAAAGCCCCTCATTATCAGAGCAGCGGATAACACGTCCTTCCAATACGTCGTGCTGTGGCAGATCGAAGTTATGAATCTTCACGCGGATATCTACGTCTTTGTGTGTTGCGAAATATCGGTCATGTGTCAGGAATGCAAAGCCGTTTGCACTTAAGTTATCGAGCTTGCCTTCCATGGTTGTTGTGCCATCTGCCAGAGTGATCGTGCAGGCATTGGAGATATCCAGACGAGGGTATTTCCGGCGGTTGTTAATCTTCGGACGGGATTCAATCTGAATCGTGAAGTGGGAAGCCGCTTCTTGCGCGGTATGGACAATCTTAGCCGGATCCCAGCAGTAAAGCACGTTGCCGACAGTTACTTGCAGCTTACATTCTGTCACCTCCGTAAGCTTCGGTGCATTTGCAAGGGTGATTGATAACGTATTGTTCTCACGTGTCAGTACCTCGCCGTAATAGTTCTTTCCGTCCTTCAGTGCCACACTCAGTTTCATGCCAGGCTGTACATCTTCGGTTCCCATGAAACCACCGATTCCAAGCTCGCACATGAGGGATTCGATGACGGTCTCAATGGAGTTGATGCTGTTGGCTGATTCATCGTATTTGCTGAGCATGCGGTTGTTGATCTCATTGGAGTCGCTGATGCAGGTTGTCATGTCGCCGACGATATCCGTTACCTGATTCAGATTGTCCACAAGATGGATGTTGGAAGCCTCGACTTCCTTCATGGCGTGGTCGATGACCTGAATATTCTCACCGATCTTATTCGTATCGGAAGCGATTTCCGTCATACTCTTACCGGTCTGCGTGACCTTGGTCAATGTGAGCTGGATCAGCTTCAGGGTTTCTTCCATCGAAGCGGTCATCCGCTCAGAAGTCTCTTCAAGATGCTCGAGAGCCTGCCGAATCTGATTGGAAGAGGACTTGGTTTCCTCGCTTAATGTACGGATCTGATCGGCTACGACTGCAAATCCCTTTCCGGATTCGCCGACGCGGGCAGCTTCAATCGATGCATTTAATGCAAGAAGATTCGTCTGAGATGTGATATTCTCGATGACACCGGTTTCGTTCTTCACCATGGCGAATTCAGATTTGAAATTCTGCAATGTCTGCTCGATCTACCCGGAGAGCGAAGCCATCGTGTTCGTCGTTGTTACAAGATCTGCCAGATCCTCGGAGCTTACCTTCGCGTGCTGCACCGAAGTGCTCGCAAGTGAGACCATCTGCTCAATCATCTCCGCCACATGGTTGACCTGTGCGTGTATGTCGGACGTCATTTCGTTCGAAGAAGTTGTACTGTTTTGCAGGTCGGAGTTATGATCACTCAGACGATTTAGGCTATCGACAACAATCGTGGCACCATGCGTGTTCTCGGATGCAAGCTCGCGGACAACTGTGATACCGCTGGTGATTGTGTTACATGCCTGTTTTACCTGCTCCACGGTCGTGATAACGCGGTGCAGGTCTGCCTTGATGCTGTCTGTCATGGCACCGTCAGACTCAATCAGGTGCTTGATGGACATGACATAGCAGATATAGCAGAGTATGATACAGGCGAGCTCGAGCTGATAATTCTTCATATCGGAGGCGGAGTTGAATCCCTGTGAGATACGATAGGCAGCACCTCCGACGATAATCAGGGAGTTTGCGATTCCGCAGCTTACCATGAATCGGATACCCTTATAGAGAACCAGAAGACTGGTCACGGGCAGGATATACGTGAATGCAATCGGTGATTCTGTCGTGCATAATACAAATGTATAGAAAATGCCATAGCCGATCACGAGGTTGAATTTGTATTGGTCAGTATCGAAGCCCTTCACACGAAGCAGAATCTCCCCGGTGATGACTGGCAGCCAGCAGAGCGCTAAAAAGATAATATAATAGGTAGTGCCACGTAGATGGTTCGCCACATCGGCACCATAGTTTGCAGAAAGCAATGCGGCGAAGATGATCCAGATCCGTCTGGCTCTCCGGTTCGCCTTTTCCTTAAAAACAGATTCGTCGTAATTCATAATTTTTCTCCTTCGTGGAATATATATCCGTGGCAATCTGTTGCGCATCAGTTTCATTCGTTTTTATAAGGTGTCTGTAAATACATCTGTCGTAAACTTTATTATAGCATAGTATTGTTATAAATGTAATTACAGAAAATGTATTTCCTTCTGGGGTGAATGTGAAAGAATTGGTAAATAGGAAAGTACAGATGTGGTTGAACTTTTGCTGTATCCATGTTATAATAGAATATTATGAATTGAGGAAATATACGAATGAAAAAAATGGAAAACAGAGTATTAAAAGCAACGAATAAGATAGAAAAAAGCTGTGCCTTTGGTGCGATCCGCCAGGGGATGATTATGCTTATTCCCCTGCTTGTTGTTGGCTATGGCGCATTGATGATCATGAGTCTGCCGATAGCAGGCTATCAGGATTTTATTGCACATATCTGGTCAGGTCATGTTATGGATATGCTGCAATTTATATATCATGGTGTAAATGATATTTTTGCGGTTTTGCTTGCAGTGACGACGAGTGTCAGCTATGCGCTGATCAAATCCAGAAAGAAAAGTGGATTTGTGGAGACGGGGGATGCGATTGTACTGGCGGCTGTTACGCTTGCCAGTTTTGCCGGATGTGCAGGAATCCAATATGGGAGTTTTTCGATAAAGGCATTTAGCAATATGAATACATTCACTGCACTGTTTGTATCCCTTGGTGCAGGATTTTTGTATTTCAAATTAAAGGATATAAATTTTATGTCAGTGAGAAACAAGGAAATAGATACTGACAGTGGTTATATGCATGCAATCAATGGAATTGGCTGTACTTTGGGGATATTATTCGTGTTTAACTTGTTTCATCAGGTACTATATGTGACGAGCGGGGTAAATGGAGTACAGGAATTGTTTGAGCTTGGAGTAAATCGTCTGTTTGGTTCGATTGATAATAATTTCTGGTCTGGAATCTTAATCATTGTGGAGACACATGTATTTTGGTTTTTGGGGGTGCATGGAAACAATGTATTAGATGTTGTGATCAAACAGAATTTCTCAGATGTATCTGTTGGTATATTCAGCAAGTCTTTTCAGGATGTGTTCGTAATCATGGGGGGAACCGGCGTGATGATCTGCCTTGTAATCGCGGTTTTGCTGTTTGCGAAGACGAAGAGTCTGCGGAATGTTGCGGGTATGGCGGCACCGGCAGTTTTGTTTAATATCAGTGAGATTGCGTTGTTTGGAGTTCCGGTCATTTTGAATCCGATCTTTATTGTACCATTTTTGGTAGTTCCGATCCTGAATTTCCTGATTACATATGCGGCAATGTATTTTGGCATTGTTCCACATGTGGTAGCATCGGTGGAGTGGACAACGCCAGTTCTTCTGAGTGGATATCAGGCAACTGGTTCGTGGAAAGGAGTAGTGCTTCAGCTTATATGTATTGTGATCGGCGTGTTTGTATATCGTCCGTTTATCCGGATGTTTGAAATGCAGCGCCGGCAGCAGATGATACAGAATGTGAACCAATTGGTAGAAGAATACAAAAAGCAGGAAGAAAGTGGAGTTCTGTTCGCATTTACAAAACGGGAAGATGTATGTGGAAATACGGCACGGCTGCTGGCCGGCGAATTGAAGGAGGCAATTGAAAATCACAGTCTGTTTCTGATGTATCAGCCACAGGTGGACAAGAATGGGCATTGCTCTGGTGCGGAGGCTTTGATTCGGTGGAATCATCCCGTGTTTGGAAATATTTACCCACCACTTATCATTCAGCTTGCAAAAGAACTTGGAATTATGCATGCGCTTGATGCAACAATCTTAGATGAAGCGGCAGCGGCGAGAGCCAGACTGACTGATTATGTAGACGAAAGCTTTGATATCTCTGTCAATCTGACCAATGCGTCACTGCAGTGGGATGGATTGGTGGAAGCGGTGGAAAACAGCGTGAAGACACATGGAATTTCCTGTAGCCAGTTGTGTCTTGAAATCACTGAGCAGGACGCGATATCTTCGACAGAGGATGTGGTACATAAAATAGAAGAATTGAAAGCACACGGACACCGGTTTTTGATTGATGATTTTGGGATGGGGCATACCTCCCTGCTCTACTTGCAGACGGGATTTTTTGCAGTCGTGAAACTGGATGGATCTTTGACGCGGAATGTGCTTGAAAACGAAACCAATGCGGAAATCATCGGTTCGATCACCAAGCTTGGGGAGTCGATTCATTTTACAACGATTGCAGAATGGGTGGAGTCAAAAGAACAGTTAGAGAAGCTGAAAGCATTGGGGTGTGATGTATTCCAGGGCGCTTATTACAGCCGGGCAATCGGGTATGAAGATCTGGTTGAATGGCTTATATCATACAGAGATTCATAATTGTCCGTTGCATTTGAGGCAGATATGAAGTAAGCTGTTGGATGAGTTATTATAGGAGATAATTGATAAGGAGGAACAACATATGAACCAGAAAGGAAACGTAGCGTCAGCTTTGGGATCTATATTGCTTGGAATTTTGCTGATTGTTATGAAAGGAAAAATTATTACCGCAGCCATTACGCTTCTGGCAGTATTTGTAATTGTTGGAGCCATTATGGATTTTGTGGCAGGACTCGTAAATTATGGAATTGTGAAGTCAGTTGCCGGAATCTGTATTTTGGTATTTGGCTGGGTATTTGCAAGTCTTGCATTCTATATTCTGGCAGCAGGAATCATTCTGATGGGACTGTTACAGATATCGTCAATCAAGAAAACGATGCCTGTAAATCTGACTGTGGGAGAACGGTTTCAGGAGTATTTTAAACCGGGACTGATGGTTGTTGCCGGAGCATGTCTGCTCTTTAATCAGAGTGGAACGATTGCGTGGGCATTTATTGCAACGGGTGTGCTGTTGGTAATAAATGGTATCATGACGTTGGTTGGCGCAAATAAAATCTATTAGGTATAGGTAATTGAACTATGAGTTTAACTGTAATGGTGAAATAAGTCTTGTATATCTAAACGGAATGCGTTATACTAACAACAGCTTCGGAAAATCAGAGTATTTTCTTGAATGAAACTAAATAGAACGAAGAAGGCAGATTGTGGACGAAGATAGACAGTTCTACAAGTCTGCCTATTTTTATCAAAAAATCTATTGTTTTTATTCAAGGAGGTATGTATGATGAATACAACAACTACAATCGATAAGGCAACAAATAACCAGAATGCATTTAATTATGCAGTTTATATGATGCTCGGCAGCTACTTCAAGCAGATGGAAGCTGTGTCCGAGTGTTATGTCCAGAAGCTGTATCTCTACTATGTGGAGAATAAGCGGGAGCGCCAGTACAGCTTTGAGGATATTGCAATCCGTTTTGTGGAGCGGGTTTTGCAGAAGCAGCTGCCAGAGGAGATCTGGCAGGAGCGGGTGCTGGTATCGTTCTTTGCGAGGGACGGCAGGAACTATGTTGCCTTCCAGGGAGCCCGTTACACATTGGTTGTGCAAAACGACTACCGTGGAGCACGCACGAAGCTGCAGTATCAGCTGTATGAAGATACGCCTGCTATCGAGAGATAGCGGCGTGTGGAAAGGATAACAAGAATGTACCATATAATCGTAAATCCGACCTCATCTTCTGGAAAAGGAATGGATGCATGGAGGGAGATAAAAGACATATTAGACCGAAAAAACGTGGCGTATAAGGTGTATGTACTGCGGAAGCCGGGAGAAGCAACGATGGTTGCAGGGAAACTTACAGCAGGAAGGAACATGGCTTTAAACGAAACGGCGGTTATGGATCAAAGCAAGGAAGTGGTTCGGGAAAATGAGGAAGATATCAATATTTTAGTGATTGGCGGCGACGGAACATTAAATGAAGTCCTAAATGGGATTCAGGAATTTGATCATACGACGTTATCGTGTATTCAGACAGGATCCGGAAATGATTTCGCTAGAAATATGCATTTGGAAAAGAATGTGGAACGTGCAATTACGCATCTGCTTGAAAATCCGGAGGAAATTGCGCTTGATTATGGAGAAGTGACAACGAATCATCAGGGAAGCAGTGCAAAACGATTTTTAATTAGTTCTGGGGTTGGCTATGATGCAAATATCTGCGAAGAGGTCAGCCGGAGCCGACTGAAAATGGTGTTAAATAAGATTCATCTTGGTAAATTGGTGTATGTGCTGATCGGCGTTAAGCAGATATTTGCAAAGAAAACGGTACGCGCAAAATTATACATGGACGATGCGCCTGTGATGAAGCTTCCGGAGCTGTTCTTCGTCGTTGGGATGAATCATATGTATGAAGGTGGTGGAATCCCATTTTGCCCAAACGCAGATCCGACAGATGGAAGATTGGATGTCTGCCTTGTGAAAGGCATGTCAAGGCTGAAGCTTCTTCTTGCAGTTGTGCTTGTTTATTTCAAAAAACATTTGTTGTTTAAGGACATTACGAATCACAGGTGTAAGAAGATGCGTCTGGTGACGGAGACACCGCAGTGGATACATATGGATGGTGAGACGCCATACCAGGTGAATGAGGTTATCTGGGAAAGTAAAGGAAAGCTGCGGTTTGTGAAATAGTATAAAGTTGATAGAATGAAGTGTGAAAAGATGTTAGGGACTGAGAAGTTATGGGTATGTACATAGAAAAGGAGATGCACAATGGAGTTTATATGTTACCCCAAATGTTCCACCTGCCAGAAGGCAAAGAAGTGGTTAGATGAAAACAAGATTGAGTATACTGAACGCCATATCGTCGAGGAAAATCCTTCGGAGAATGAGTTAAGAACGTGGTACGAGAGAAGTGGATTACCGCTTAAGAAGTTCTTCAACACAAGTGGTATGCTTTATAAGGAAATGAAGTTGAAGGATAAGCTTCCGGAGATGAGTGAGGAAGAACAGATCAAGCTGCTTGCGACAAATGGTATGCTGGTGAAACGGCCATTGGTTGTGGATGAAGATAAGGTGTTAGTCGGCTTTAAGGAAACGGAGTGGGAGGAAAAGTTAATATAGCAACAAACTAATTGACAAAGTACGGAAAGGACTATAACATACAATGAAACCAAAATCTCCACAGAGCATACAACTTTATAACATCATGCTTCGTCTTGGATACCCAGAGGAATTTGCAGACATTGTGACGAAGAATCTGAATACGGATTTTACGGCGACACGGATGATGGGATATCTGTATCGGTATTCGAATCCAAGACTGGAGGACGTGGCGGATGAGATGCTGGCGATTCTGGATGATCGGAACCGAATCATGGAGAAGAAGGAACTGGAAGAAATCAATAAGAAGTGGAACGAATTTCTTCATACGGGTATACCGGATGAGGACGAATAAGAGGAGGACAAACAAATGCCATTTATCAATTCAAAAATTAGTGTAGCATTAACGGATGCACAGGAGCAGGAAATTAAGTCAAGACTGGGACAGGCAATCACAGCCATTCCGGGAAAGTCAGAGAGCTGGCTTATGGTTGGCTTTGAGCCAGAGTATAAGTTGTATTTCCGAGGATCAAAGGATCAGCCGATGGCGATGGTGGAGGTAAGTGTGTACGGAAGCGAGAATCCGTCCGCGTTCTCCAAGCTGACTGGCGAGATCTGCAAGATATTTGAGGATGTGCTTGGAATTGCACCGGATCATGTCTATGTGAAATATCAGGCGGTTGCAAACTGGGGCTGGAACGGCGGCAATTTCTAATTACAAAAGAACGAATAAAGGCGCTTTTGATTAAATATAAAAACGAAAGCGTCTTTATATTTTTATTTGGAAGATTCTGCAGAATGTCTGTTGCATATCCTTGGAAGATGATATAAGTTAGGGAAAATATCAGTAAAAGAGGAGTGTGACTGCTTATGCAGATGCAAATAGTTTTGTGTTTTTTGCATTAGATGATGCAGGAAATTATCACGGATTGTGTCATGGAAGTTATTTTGAAACTTTTTGGATGACGGGGTGTACCTGTTATGTGGCAAGTCTGATCACGAATGAAGAAGATCGTGGAAAAGGGTATGGAACGTTTTTATTGGATTATGTAAAAGAAAAATCAAAAGAGAAAGATTGTAAAGCATTGATATTGGATTCTGGTCTGCCGCGTGTGGAGGCACATGGCTTTTATGAACATTATGGATTCGCTAAAAATTGCTATGGATTTCAACTTGTTTTATAGGATGATGTAGAGAAAAGCATAAAACAGAACATATCTGTCAATAATACCATTGCGATAAAAATAAGACGAAATCAAAGGAGTCAAAGCAATGGAATTAAAAGAAAAAGAACGTACCCTGATTCAGGATTTGCAGACGCAGGAGCAGAGCTGTGTGGAAAAGTATGGAAAATACGCAGCGCAGGCGAAAGATCCGGAGTTGAAAAGTCTGTTTGAGACAATTCAGAAGGAAGAGCAGAAACATTACGATACATTACAGCAAGTGTTAGATGGTTCTGTTCCGGCATGCGATTGCAACGATACGCAGGGAAAAGACTACGAGCCGAAGGTAACGTATGGTACATTGGATAATTCTGAGGATAAAAAGCATGATGCATTTCTGGCAACGGATTGTATCGGAACAGAGAAGCTGGTGTCCGGCGAATATAATACCGATGTGTTTGCATTTGCGAATACCGCACTTCGGAAACTGTTGGCCGATATCCAGATCGAAGAGCAGAACCATGCGGAGATGATCTACAAATATAAAACTGCAAATGGAATGGCATAAGCTATTATAAAACAGAAAACGGATGGTTGACATTGTGCAATCATCCGTTTTCTGTGCAATAAGCTGTCATACAGAAATTGTGCTTGCACAGACTTCTATAAGAGGATCAATGTTCATCAAGCTGATAGGCGGGATGACAATGTTTGTATATCGAGTAGGTGTCAGCCTGCTCGGTTCATTTAGAATGCCACTTTCATTGCGAGTGCAATCACACATAGAATGATTGCGATTGGCACATACAGGTACCTCCCAAGGAAATACCACAGCTTTCCGCGTGGCTTCCTGCCGCCTTCGTTGATCGCTGCAAATAAATCTTTTTTCTTCATAATCCAGAACCAGGAAATTGCACCAAGCGTTGCGCCGATCGGGATGATGTAGATGGAGACGAGATCCATCCAGGCACCCCAGCGGGTGATGGCTTCCATACCGATTCCGGCACCGAGGCAGATTACGCAGATAATGCCGAGTGCGACGGTACGACGCAGCTTTGGGAAGCGGTGCAGAAGGGATTCGGCAACAGCTTCGAACATGTTCTGCAGGGAACTCACACCAGCGAAGATCATTGCCGCATACAGGATGATCGCGAAGATCTGTCCAAGCGGAATATCCTGCAGGATCGATGGCAATGTGATAAAAAGCAGGCTTGGTCCTGCGTCCACACTGACATCATAAGAGAAGCATGCCGGGATGATCACGAGGGCGGCAACTAAGGCTGCGATTGTGTCGAAGATTGCTGTGTGTCTTGAAACCGCGATGACATCTTCTTTCCGGTCAAGGTAGGAGCCATATGCGATCATACCACTTCCGGTTACAGACAGGGAGAAGAACGCCTGTCCCATCGCAGTGATCCAGACAGTCGGATCTTTCAAGGCTTCCCATCTTGGAATAAACATAAATTCATATCCGCTTGCAGAACCGGGCAGCAGAGCCACGCGCACAGCAAGTACGACGAAGATCAGGAAGAAAAGCGGCATCATGATCTTGTTGCTCTTCTCGATACTGCTGGCACCGAGCAACAGTGTAAGCAAAGTGCCGATGATGACAATAATATGGAATGGTACAACCGAGAAATCCGTCATGGAGAACGATTCGAACCATTCGGAAGTGTTGACCTGCATCAATAGCCCGGAAGCGGAGTCAACAAATGCTTTTAATACATAGGCAACGATGATTGAATAGCCGATTGCGATGCACAGGGAACCTGCAAGTGGCAGCCAGCCTAGTGCGCGCCCGACAGGCGCGATTTTTTCATTTCGTGAACGCCATGCATTTTCATAGGAACCGAGCGTTCCAGTGTGCGACCAGCGTCCGATCGCAAACTCCGCCGGAAGTCCAACGTAGCTGAACAAAAATATAAATAGTAAATAGATGAGAAGAAAGGCACCACCGCCATTGCTTCCCATTTTATTTGGAAATCCCCAGACATTTGCCATGCCGACTGCGGAACCGACCGATGCAAGAATAAATCCCCAGCGGCTTTTGAACGATGTTCGAGTTTGTTCTTTTTTCATAAATGTACCATACCTGTCTAATTTAGTTTGTAGTTTATCTATTCTACCATAAAAGCTTGCAATCAATCAATGCGGGTTGGGGAGAAAATGTGAAATGGCGCAAAACTCCCCAACCGGAAGCTTTTGAGAAGCAAGCAGGTTGGGGAGAAAGTAGCGAAAAGGGGAAAACTCTCCAATAAATGAGGCACGCTGCCGCGTGGTGACATGAAATCACATAAAAATCGACTGGCACAGTTCCCGCTTACTGTTCTTGCAGATCATGTAGCTGTTGATGACCGGTGTTTCCAAGTCCAGCAGTGGAATGACGCGGAGCTTGCCCGCCTCCAAGAATGGTCGAGCCGTATCCGCAGGCAGGAACGTATAGCTTTCCGAGCCAAGCAAAAAAGGAATGATCTTGGAACAGTCATCAATTTCCAGAGAAAATTGATGATAGCGCGGAAATAAGTTTCGGATGAACTGTCCGACATCCTGCAGGGCAAAATTGCACATCAGATAATTCTCGGCAATCAACGCCTGCTTCGTGATACCGCGCGCATACATCGTATTATAATAATCGGTCACTAAAATCATCTTATCCTGCTTGTAAACCTCGCAGTGATAGGATGATTTTTTCATAGGAAGATAGGTGAAGATCACATCGAAGATATCGTTTTGCAGCTGATCCATCAGCAGATTGGAAAGACCAATCGTGATCTTCAGGGCGTCGTTTGGAAATTGTCTTCGATGTTCCAAGATGATCGGTGCCAGATGTCCTTCGTAGATGGAATCGGAGCAGCCGATGCGCAGATGGTTTTCGTATTTGTGTAAGGAACTGATTTCGGAGAGTGATGCATTCGTCAGTGTGATGACCTTCTCCGCATAGTCCTTGAACTGCTCGCCTTCCACGGTCAGCTCCACGCTGCGGTTGTTGCGCGTGAAAAGCGCGATATTCAGCTCTTTTTCCAACTCGTGAATGCGGTTTGTCACGGTAGACTGGGCGACAAAAAGCTGCGCGGCGGTGCGTGTGTAGTTTTTCGTATTGGCAAGTGTCAGAAATGTATTCAATGCTTCGATATCCATAAAAACCTCCTATTATTCGTAAATTCGATTATTACTATCAAAATTATCTATTTTACATATAATATAGCATGTGTTTATAATGAGTGCAACAAAATTGGATGAAACATCCGAAGGATGGAGGACGGCATATGCAGGAAATCAGACTAAGCAACAAGACGAATAAATTGGAATTAGACCCATACAGCTATCAGTTACAGGACGTGGAATCACCGGAGCTTTTCCGCGAGATGTTCCCGTATACGGAGACGCCGAAGATTGCATTTAACTATCGCCGGGTGCCTGAAAATATGCCGGAGGATATCTTCATCACGGATACGACATTTCGTGACGGACAGCAGTCGCGCGCGCCGTACACGATGGAGCAGATGGTACACATCTATAAACTGTTGCATGAGCTTGGCGGACCAAACGGCATGATCCGTCAGACCGAGTTCTTTGTGTATTCGGAGAAGGACCGCAAGGCACTTGAGAAATGCATGGAGTTAGGTTATGAGTTTCCGGAGATCACGACATGGATTCGTGCGAACAAGAAGGATTTTGAGATGGTAAAATCCATTGGTGTCAAGGAGACGGGCGTGCTTGTGAGCTGTTCGGATTACCATATCTTTCACAAGATGGGACTGACAAGGAAGCAGGCATTAGACAAATACCTTGGAATCGTGTCAGACTGCATCGAAGCAGGACTCCGTCCAAGATGCCATTTTGAGGATATCACGCGCGCGGATTTCTATGGATTTGTCGTTCCGTTTGCAAACCGTCTGATGGAAATGTCCGATCAAAGCGGTGTACCGATCAAGATCCGTGCCTGTGACACGATGGGCTTCGGCGTGCCATATCCGGGCGCATCCTTACCGCGAAGCGTGTCCGGTATCATCTATGGCTTGCAGCATTATTCCGGTGTGCCATCCGAGATGCTGGAGTGGCATGGACACAACGATTTCTATAAGGGCGTCGTAAATGCAACAACCGCCTGGATGTATGGTGCAAGTGCCGTCAACTGTTCGCTGCTTGGCATCGGGGAACGTACCGGAAATGTACCGCTTGAAGCGATGGTATTTGAATATGCATCCCTGCGCGGACACTTAAATGGGATGAATACGAAAGTGATCACAGAGATTGCGGAATATATCAGCAAAGAAACCGGCTATGAGATTCCGCCGATGACACCGTTTGTCGGCGAAAACTTCAACCTGACAAGAGCCGGCATCCATGCCGATGGCATGCTCAAAAATCATGAGATTTACAATATCTTCGACACTGACACACTGCTTGACCGCCCGCCAAAGGTTTCAGTCAACAGCACATCCGGCATCGCAGGTGTCGGCTACTGGATCAACCAGTACCGCAAGAAGAAGGGGCTTGAACCGGTTGATAAGAAATCGCCCCTGGTGCGTCGTGTGTACGACTGGGTACAGGAGCAGTACGACGAGGGACGAATTACAATTATCAGTGATGCGGAACTCACACGACAGACCGAGCTTGCAATGGAAGCAGAATAGTGAATCTACGAATCATTAACCAATCCCCCCCAGTGCGATACCAAGGATCAGCACAAGGATACAGATCGGGCAGTACAGATATTTACAGACAGGTACATACTTGTCTGTAAATTTTTTGTTACGTCCAAGGTTGACCTGCTCCTCGACATAGTTCTTACCGTATACCCAGAAGAACATGATACCGGCGAGACCTGCACCAAGCGGGCAGATGTAGATGGACAGAACATCCATCCAGTCGGATACGATTCCCTGAATACAGATGGACACAATCACGCCGATGACACCGATGACAAGGCAGGAGAGCTTGCGGTTTAAGTGAAGCTTTTCCTGTACCGTTGCGATTGGTGCTTCGTATAAGTTAAGCAGAGACGAAAGCCCTGCGAAAAATACCGCTACGAAAAAGATGATCGCTACGATGTGTCCGCCCGGCATAGACTTAAATAAGCTAGGCAGGAAGATAAACATCAGTCCCGGACCACCCTGGTCAAGCTGTGCACCGGTTGTAGCCATGGCAGGGATGATCACGAGTGCGGCAAGTATCGCGGCAATCGTGTCGAACAAGGCAACACGACCGGCGGAAGCAGGAATATCCTCGTTATCCGGCAGATACGAACCATAGATCAACGTTCCGTTTCCGGCAACAGACAGGGAGAAAAATGCCTGTCCCAAAGCGAAGATCCATGTCTCCGGCTTTGCCAGAGCGGAAGGTTCGACGCGGAAGATGTACTTATAGCCGTCGATGGCGCCCGGCTGACATGCCGTGTAGATTGCAAGGATCAAAAACAGCAGGAAGAACACCGGCATCATGATCTTATTCGCTTTCTCGATACCATTTCCGACACCGAACATCAGGATTATAACAGCAACTACAAGTGCGATGATCTGCCACAGATTGTTGCCGAAGGCAGAAGCCATTCCACCAAACGATGCGGCGAAGGAATCGATATTGTCCGGGGCAAGCGTGCTTCCGGTAAATGTTCCGATCATGTATTTCAGAATCCATCCCATGACGACGGTATACCCAATCGCCATCGCAAGAGAACCAAGCACCGGGATAAAACCGAGCGTTTCGCCGACCTTTCGTTTGCCGCGGGATTCACATGCGGCACCAAAGGCGTCAATCGGACCGGATCGTGTGCCTCGTCCGAAGCTCATCTCCCCGATGACACCGGTCGATGCAATCAGTACAACAAAGATAAAATACGGGATAAGGTAGGAACCGCCTCCATATAAAGATACACGTGTCGGGAACATCCAGATATTGCCCATGCCGACGGCAGAGCCGATGCAGGCGAGGATGAAACCGAGACGGTTAGTAAAAGATTCACGTTTGCTCATATAATTTCTCTCTCTCTCTGAATATTTTGAAAATTATTCCGCACGAACTATGCAGAAAATGAAAAATCTAAAATCTACTATACAGTATAACTGCCAAAATGTAAAATGAATAATAAAAAACGCACGGAAAGGCGGTTGTTTTTTGACGGATTCTATACTAATATACATAATAAATTAAAATGTTTTTTTGATGGGAGATAAATATGAGAATCGGGAAAATAGAGCTTATGCGTTTTCTGGGGGCTGTGCTGATCATGAATGCACATTTTGGCTATCAGGACCGACCATTTCAACTAAGCTGGTTTTTTGTAGAGTTCTTTTATATAATAACCGGATATTTTACAATGAGACATTTCGAGAAACAGGAACCACAGGAACACTTTGAAGCTGTGAAAATAGCGGTTGAGTATACGGGAAAGAAGTTTGTACAGTTTCTCCCGTATACTACGGGAGCGATATTGATTACATATATTGCTATGAATTGGCATTATATAGGAGAAGGTGCATTTGGAAACTTCATACGGTCATTTGAAAATATGCCGTTTGAGATGCTATATCTGTCTGAGGCTGCACCGGAGGGATCGTTGTTGTTTACAATGTGGTTTTTATCAGCGATGTGTCTGGTATTCCCGTTTTTCTGCCTGTTGTTGATGATGCGGAATCGCCGGTTATCTGGCATGATTTGTTTTTATGTAGCACTTTTTTATTATCTTCATACATATGATTATGGTGCACATGAGTTTCCAAATCGATTGGTACGAACATTTGCGGGTCTGTGTCTGGGCGCGACTATAGCGTTGTTGGCGGATTGGTTAAGAGGGATTTCATTAAATCGAACATGCAGGGTGTGGCTGTCAGTGCTGGAAGTAATCACATATGTGTTTCCAATTGTGACCTGTTACCCGCATTTTAAGTTTCTGCGTGGAAATCTGTTGTGCTTTGTGGTAAGTGTGACGATTATATTTTCCGGTCAGAGCATGGTGCCGGATATGTCCTGTCGATTTTTCTCATGCCTGGGCAGGCTTAGTATGCCGTTATATGTATGGCATATAGCAGTGTTGAGAGTAATTGAGAGATTCTTCCCTGATGTTGATATGTTGACAAAGGTGCTTGGCTTTTGGCTTGGTACGTTTGCTTTGGCAATAGGAAATATGTATCTGGTTGGATTCGTAAAACATCGTTTAAGAAAAGATAAGGAATGTACTATGAACTAAGAAAGAGGTGCAAGACATGACAGAACAGGAAAAGATGCTGGCAGGCAAGATCTACGATTCATCGGACGAGACGTTACTTGCCATCCGTACGAAGGCACATAAGCTGTGTCAGACTTATAACCAGACTGCAGACACCGAGGAGGAAGCACGCGAGCAGATGATGCGTGACCTGATCCCTGAATGCGCGAAGGGCGTGTATCTGCAGGGACCGATCTATTTTGATTATGGTGCATTTACGACGATCGGCGAAAATACATTTGCGAACTTTAATTTTACGGTGTTAGATACCTGTCCGGTGCATATCGGCAATAACGTGTTCATCGGGCCGAATGTATCGCTTGTGACACCGATGCATCCGTTTCGTTATCAGGAGCGTAACATCAAGTTCAGGCCGGATGGTACGGCATACGATGATGAGTACGCAAAGCCGATTACGATCGGGGATAACTGCTGGCTCGCAAGCAATGTCGTTGTGACAGGTGGTGTGACGATTGGGGAAGGCTGTGTGATCGGTGCAGGCAGCGTGGTGACAAAGGATATTCCCCCACATTCCCTGGCGGTTGGAAACCCATGTAAGGTGATCCGGCAGATCACGGAGGCAGATTCCATCCGGGACCGGGCTGACCTGTGGTAAATAAAGAAGAGGGCAGGTTGCCCTCTTTTTTCATACAGCAGATTATAACTGCTTTTTTAGTTGCTCGATTTCTTCCTGAAGATAGCGGTTCGTCTCTTCCACACTGCATACATATCCGTATTCTGGCAGCGTCTGGATGAAGTCCATGATACTGCTGCAAAGTGTATGCTCTTCCAGTGGAAGAATCATGGAATTTCCATCGTTTCGTACCAGCATCAGGAACGTCATGGATGGTGGTGTAAACGCGATGGAAATATTCAGAGACGTATGTATTTTGGAAGGATCTAATAGCAGAAAATGATAGTCTGTATCATTTTGGTTTGCCTCTATAAATTTGCGGAGAATATAAATACGGTCTTCGATATCAAAGCGGGCAGCGAGCGTATCCGGGAAATTCACATTTTTTCCTTCCGCGGTAAATAATTTTAAGCCTTCCAGCGTGAAGAGAATCGTATGGCTTTCCTTCGTAAGCTGACCGATCCGTTCTAATAATTTGGCGCGGATGACATCCTTGTAAGGGGATTCCAACATGTATTTGTCAATCATTTCCGGCGTGAGATATTTCTCGATGGTGGGCTGGATATTCAGGCAGATTGGATAGTTTAATGCCGGATCTACTCCATTTAATACATTTAACAGGTCAAGTGGTGTCTGCGCACCAGAGGTCAGGATATTTGACCGGGCAAGAAGCTGCTCGTAGTTGTGTAGATAATACTCGTGAATTGCTTTGTCGCTCAATATCAAGGCTGTCTCATAGGTTGGGGACAGCAGGATGACGTGTGTATTCGTGATGACATAATATGGGAACTCGGTTGCCTGTTGTTTAAAACGATTTCGCGCAGAGTAATAATAGTGCACTTCAAATGTGCCAGGAAATGCGGCAAATGATGGCAGCAGATTCTTCAAAATCTGAATGTTGTGTATATTATCATAGTTTTCGCCGTCCATCTGCGTTTTCTGATATTCGATTAAGTGCTTCACATGCAACGGCTGAAAGGTTGGATGATACAGTGGTTTGAAGAAGATAGACGCGTATGGGTGACTCATATCAGCAAATGTATATATAAATGGATGATCTTCGGTTGTCACATTTTTCAGGGCGACAGAATAGATTGCGTTTACAATCTGATAGGTGCCTTGAATCAACATACAGTTCGACCAGGTATCGACATTTGATACAACCAAATCATAAGGGGAATCGTCTGTCTGGTAGAGCGTCGATGTGGACATTTCCAAAATACGCTTGATTTCCATATGTGTCTGGAAACGCTCGGTTCCAATCTGATTGATCAAAAAAGCCTGTTCTAATTCTTCCTTGTCAATCGGCGAAAGTGCGAAAAACGGAAGAAGCTTTTCGTAGATTTCTTTTGTGATTTTTCTTTGCCCGGATAAGATCTTCTGAAGTGTTGTACGATTGATGCCGCTTTGTTGAGAGATAGAATATACCGTATATCCGTTTGATTCGATGTAGTGCTTGATCAAAGCCTGTATTGTATCCATAATTTTCCTCACTATAGTTTAATGCTATGTATATTTTAAAACACAACTATATAAAATGCTATCGCTAAAAATTACAAAAACTGTCACATTTTTTGTCACATATTGAAATCATATATTTTTTTCATATAATTGGAACTGTATTGGCAAGGTAGGCGGAGAAAAAGGGGAGAATGTAATACGTGTTTGTGACAATGATTATATAAACTCCTTGCACATATCGGAAAAGTCTGCGTAATTGCAGACTTTTTTGCTTTGTCAATAAAAAATAACAAAGGGGGCTTTATATGAGAGCGATGAAATGTTGGAAACGGCTGACTGCATTTTTGTTGTCATTCGTCATGGTGCTTGGATTGGTTCTGACAAATGGAATCACCTCCGAAGCAGCGAGGAAAGAAACTGCATGGACAGAAGACGGGGAAATCGAAGTAACTGTTCCAAGTGTTATGTACAAGACACATGTGCAGTCATTTGGATGGGAGAAAAGCTGGAAGAAGGACGGACAATCTTCCGGTACGTTTGGAAAGGCAAAACGTCTGGAAGCCATTCAGATTCATGTAGACGGTGGTTATGGTATTGGAATTGAATACCGTACGCACGTGCAGAGCATTGGCTGGCAGGGCTGGAAGCATGATGGACAGTTATCCGGCACAAGTGGACAGTCAAAACGTCTGGAGGCAATTCAGATTCGTCTGACTGGTAATAATGCAGATTTATATGATGTATATTATCGTGTACATGCACAGACCTATGGCTGGATGGGCTGGGTAAAAAATGGAGAGCCAGCAGGTACAGCAGGACAGGCGAAGCGTCTGGAGGCAATCCAGATTATTATAGTTCAGAAATGGGAATCTCCAGTCTACATGTACAATGCAAGCGGAGAGTCATTAAAGGGCTCTGAAAGCTGTGGATTTGTCGGAACAGCAAAGACAAATACATCCGATGCAAATGGTGTGGTAACATACAAAACGCATGTGCAGAGTTATGGAAACCAGAACTGGGTAAGCGATGGCAGTATTGCCGGAACAAGCGGAGAGGCGAAGCGTCTGGAAGCCATCTATATCAAGTTAAATGCATCGAAGCTTGGCTATACCGGAGGTATCCGTTATAAGACACACGTGCAGTCATTTGGCTGGGAGAAAGAATGGAAAAAGGATGGTCAGATGTCTGGAACGAGTGGAAAGGCAAAACGTCTGGAAGCCATTCGAATTGAGTTGACCGGCACGATTTCTTCTTATTATGATGTATATTATCGTGTCCACGCGCAGTCATACGGCTGGATGGGCTGGGCAAAGAACGGAGAGACTGCAGGTACAGCAGGACTTGGAAAACGATTAGAAGCAATCCAGATCTGTCTGGTAGAAAAGGGCAGCGATGCTCCAAATGCATTGCCGGCAGCTTCCAATGCCAAGGCTTATCAGGGAACACCGGAGCCAGTAGATAATAGTATCATTTATGTATATTCATGGAACACAGAGCTGGGAGAACGTCTGGAGTATTTTAAAGATAAATATCCACAGTATGCAGACAAAGTAAAATTTGAAAATCTGGGACTTGGCGGAACAAGCGATGAATACAAGAAAGAAATCGAAGCTGCATATCAGAAGGGCGGTCAGAAGGTTCCTTCGATTGTAGCGATGGATGAGGATGTTTCAAAATATTTTATGTCTTCGGACATGTTTGTGAGTATGGACAGCATTGGTATTACAAAGAAGGATTATAGCAATGCATTCCAGTACACAATTGATCATGCAACCGTAAATGGCAAGTTAAAAGGACTTTGCTGGCAGGCAACACCGGGATGTTTTGTCTATCGTACAGATATTGCACAGAAGGTGCTTGGAACTTCTGATCCGGCAAAGGTACAGACATATGTAAAGGATTGGGATACCTTTATGCAGACTGCAGAAAAGATGAAGCAGGCAGGCTATAAGATGGTATCCGGACCAAAGGAAATCCAGAATGCGGCATTGGCAGATCGCAAGAGTGCATGGGTAAATGATGGTACTGTTACGATTGATCCGGCTGTTGACAAATATTTAGAGCTGGCAATGCAATTGATCGACAATGGTTATACAAACAAGAATGATCCTTGGACTGATGGCTGGCAGCGTGATTTCACAGGGGATGTATTTGGCTATTTCGGATGCCCTTGGTTTGTATACTGGTCAATCAACGATGAGGAAAGTGGTTCCGCTACAGCAGGAAAGAGAAATATCTGTGCAGGCCCTTCCGCTTATAATTGGGGTGGTACATATCTTTCTGTAACGGATAAGTGTCCAAACAAAGAGCTTGCAGCGCTGGTATTAAAGACACTTTGCTGCGATACCGATGTGATGTATAAGATTCAGGACGAGACTTTGGATTTTGTAAACAACAAGGCAGCCGTTCAGAAGATGATTGCGAATGGAAAGGGTGCAACTGCGATTTTGGGAGGTGCAAATCCATTGCAGACATGGTATAATGTAGCAGTCAAGGTTGATGGATCAAAGGCAACACAGTATGATTCGGTATTTGAGGGATATCTGTATACGGATATTGATGGATATGAGAATGGATACAACGAGTCGAAGGATAATATGAAATCAATGTTGAAAGCGATGATTAAAGATGGATATCCAAATTTAACAGTGAAATAAAGAACGTTGTTTTTGACGGTAAGGAGCACAGGTATTGCTTGTGCTCCTTCTTTTGTTTTGTAAATAGAATGTAAAAAAAACAAAGTTATTGCAAATTTATTATCATGTGTTATACTAAATATAGTTTCTGGCTATATAGTTTTAATAACCATGGAAACGTAGGATAAAAAAGGAGGATTTAAAGGGATGAGAGGCAAAAAATGTTGGAAAAGGGTGACAGCCGTCCTGATGGCATTCATGATGCTGGTCGGACTTGTAATGACAAATGGCATTACATCGGAAGCATACTGGTATAACAGCGAGGGTGAGCGTTATCCGAATGTTGGGTATAGAACCCATGTACAGTCAAAAGGCTGGGAGAGAACATTGACTTTGAACGGAAGAACATCCGGAACAGTCGGAGCAGGAAAACGTCTGGAAGCAATCCAGATCATTGTAGAGCCAGGGTATGGCGTTGGCGTTGAGTACCGTACACATATTCAGTCAAAGGGCTGGGAGAAAACATGGAAAAAAGATGGTGAAACATCTGGTACAAGTGGAGAGGCAAAACGTCTGGAGGCAATTCAGATCCGCCTGACTGGTACAAACAAGAACAAGTATGATATTTATTATCGTGTACAGGCACAGACTTATGGCTGGCTTGGCTGGGTAAAGAATGGTGCTTATGCAGGAACTGCAGGACAGGCAAAGAGACTGGAAGCAATCCAGATTATCATTATGCCAAAGACAGATTATCCAACGGATTACGAGGGCTTTGATGGAACGATCGGTGGTGGATTCGTAGATATGGGTAAGAACCCGACAACCGATGGTTCAGGTGCAGTTTCTTACATGACACATGTACAGTCATATGGTAACCAGAAATGGGTAAGTGATGGTTCTATCTCCGGAACAAGCGGAGAGGGAAAGAGACTCGAAGCAATCTCGATCAAGGTAAACAATGCACAGTTGAATAATATCAGCGGTGGTATTGCATATACAACGCATGTACAGACTTATGGCTGGTCACAGGGCTGGAAGTATAATGGAGCAGCATCTGGAACAAGAGGAGAAGGAAAGCGTCTGGAGGCAATCCGTATTCAGTTAACAGGCCAGCTGGCACAGTACTATGATGTATACTATCGTGTACATGCACAGACTTATGGCTGGCTCGGCTGGGCAAAGAATGGCTCAATCGCAGGTACATCCGGTTTAGCAAAGAGACTGGAAGCAATTCAGATCGTGATTATTCCAAAGGGTGAGCATGCTCCAAACCCATTGCCGGCAGCACCGGGTGCAGCAGCATATGTGCATTAATCGGAATACATAACAGAAGATTGGAAGAGACATTATGAGTGATCATAATGTCTCTTTTTTATGCACAATTCCTCATTTGGTTGATAAACAATAAAAAGTTATCGAAAAACAATAAAAATATATTGACATTCAATAATGAATCGTGTAAAGTGTAGAAAGGTTAAGAAATAAAACGCGCAGTTTAGAAAAGATGTGGGAGGACATATAGGTATGAAAGAAAATAAAATTGCCGGCGCGACGAAGGTCCTGCTGGATATCATGTATTTTGTTGGAATGGTTGTGACGCTGACTTTGCCGGTATCGTTCAAATGGTATGGAACCGTGATTAATCCGTTTTTCGGAGAATATTATATCTGGATGGTGCTGATCTTCATGACGGCAGGTGTGTTCGCAGTGCTGATTCTAAGAGAGCTTCGGAAGATGTTTCGGACGGTGCTTGCGGATGACTGCTTCGTGAAGGAAAATGTGAAGAGCCTGAACCGGATGGGCATATACAGCTTCGCAATCATGGCGGTGATGCTTTGCAGGATTCCACTTTACTTCACGCCAGCTGTATTTATCATTGTTGTAGTATTTTTGATTGCAGGTCTTTTCTCCCGCGTGCTTGCCATCGTGTTTGACAAAGCAGTGCAGTACAAGGAAGAAAATGATTTTACGATTTAGGGGCGTTACTATATAAGAAAAGGCGGTGGTGATATGGCGATAAAGGTGAATCTGGATGTGCTGATGGCACAGAAGAAAAAGGGGCTGACAGAGCTTGCGAAGGAAGTTGATATTACGCTTGCGAATCTGTCGATTTTGAAGAATAACAAGGCGAAGGCGGTGCGGTTTTCCACATTGGAATCGATCTGTAAGGCACTCGACTGCCAGCCGGGAGATATATTGATCTATGAGGATGAAGAGGATAACGACGAATAAGATAGAACGTATCTGGAAAGGAGCGTTTTCAATATGGGAAATGAACAAAAACAAGAAAATTTGAACAATCAGAATATACAGGAACAAGAGCCAAAACAGATGATGCCATATGTAGATAATCAGGATATGAAGGAACGGGCAACCCGGTTTGGAACGGGTGGATTTGCGGCAATCATATACGCGGTTGTGACAACCATCTGCCTGTATAAAAATGCATATGGTATTATGACGGTTTTATTTGCCGCAGCAACGATTGGCTTCTTATATTACGTCTGTTCGCACGCACCGCAGAGTAAGGCGTACGATAACCGCGAGGATAAGACGTCGAATCCGCATACGATGATCTACTATATAGGAATTTTGCTGCTTGGCGTGTCAACGTTCCTGACTGCAGACCGATTCCTGATTACATGTAATTACATAGGAATTTACCTGCTTTCGATGACCGTGTTTTTTACCTGCTTTTGCGATGCGGACAAATGGGGTGTCGGGAAATACATCCGTGCCGTGCTCGGTGCAGTGTTCTCGCCGCTTGGGTATCTGTTCCGTGGATTCAGTGACTGCTATGTGTATGTGAGACAGCGGGAAAAGAAAAAATCCAAGGCAATCTATGTGCTGGTTGGCGTGCTGATTGCACTGCCATTTCTGGTTTTAATGTTGATCGTGCTGTCCGAGGCTGATGCCATCTTCAAATACATTGTCGACCGGAGTATTGGAAATCTGCAGTTATCCGGGAATCTGGCAGGCTTCGTGATGATGCTCGTTGCGGTATTTGTCATCGTATATGGAATCTTCTGCAAGATGGTGATACAGCCGCCGAAGATCGACTGTGAAGAAAAGCGGATGGTGGAGCCGATGATCGGTATTACGTTCTGTGGTCTGCTGACTGCATTATATGCAGTGTTCGCAATCATTCAGATCCTGTCGCCATTTCTTGGAAAGCAGATGCTGCCAGCCGGGTATTCGTATTCGGAATATGCGAGACAGGGATTCTTCCAGTTGCTTTTTGTTGCGGCTGTAAATTTGGTAATTGTTCTGGTTTGCAACCGTGCATTTGCAGAAAGCCGGGTGCTTCGGACGATTCTTACGATCATGTGTGGCTGTACCTATGTGATGATCGGCTCTTCGGCAGTGCGGATGTTGATGTACATTCGGGCATATCATCTGACGTATCTGCGTGTGCTGGTGCTGTTTGGACTGCTGGTATTGGTTGTGCTTTTCACTGGCACGATCATCTATCTGTATAAGAATACATTCCCACTGATGAAATATATGATCGTTGCATGTGGCGGTTTGTATATCGCGTTTGCGTTGTCACATCCGGATACGTATATCGCGCGTTATAATCTTGCGTGTGCACGTGCGGATGTGCAGACATGGATGGCGGAGGATGTCGATACGGACGATATGGAGATCCGGCTGATCGACCTGATGCAATATGATCTGCAGGCTGGCTCGGCGGATCGGACGCCTGCGGTGTTTGAGTTTTTGGAGTGGGCACAGGCACGCGGAATCTGGACCGATGAGAACGATGATGAGGCGCAGAGCCTGCTTACCTATCATAGTAATCTATGTACGAGCCGACGGGGTATCCGGACCTTTAATGTGAGCACGTATCGTGGAAAAACGGCACTGGAGAATTACCTGGAAAATTAAAATATGACAGACAGCTATCAGTTAGCGAATCTGGCTGGTATGTGTTGCAGGAGGAAACAGATAGATGGAAGGAAGATTGATTGGCGTCGGAGTCGGCCCGGGAGATCCGGAGCTTCTGACGCTGGCAGCGGTGCGTGCGATCCGGGAGAGTGACTGCATCTTACTGCCAAATGAGAAGAAAGAAGAATGTTATGCTTATAAGATCGTGCGGCAGGTCGTACCGGAGATCGAAGAAAAGGAGATCTGCCCGATGCAGTTTCCGATGACGAAGGATGCGGATGTGCTTCGTGCGGCACAGGATCGCTGCTTTGCCGAGGTGCAGGCACGGATGCGGCAGGGAAAGACGCTTGTATTTCTTACGATCGGTGATCCAAGTGTGTACTCGACCTATCATTATATTCACCGGCGAGTGCTTGCGGCGGGGATGCCTGTGTCGATGATCAGCGGCGTGCCTTCTTTCTGTGCGGTGGCGGCAAGACTTGGAATCTCCCTTGCGGATCAGGGCGAGGAGATCCATATTATTCCGGGCAGCTACGCGGTGGAAGATACCGCGGACTATGACGGGACACGGATCTATATGAAGTCGGGGAAGAAGCTGGAACAGCTGATCGGCATGCTTCGGACAGAGCTTGTGCGGAGAAGACAGCAGGGAGAATATTTGGAGGTCTATGGCGTCTCGAACTGCGGACTGCCGGAGGAACGTGTGATGCATGGGATAGATGCGTTGACACAGGCGGCAAGCTACCTTACAATTGTGATTGTGAAGGTGAAAAAACAGGACAAATAACGATATTTTCATTAAAATTCTTCCAATAACGGATTTGTTCACAAAACAAACATAAATCTGTTATAGAATATGTATCACAGATCAGAGACAGAAGAAAAAAGAGGGAAGGAGAAACCACTTGAGCATATAGAAAGTGGCAGATCGTATATGAAATATGCAATTATAGGAGCCGGTGGATGCGGCGGAAGCATTGGTGCATTCTTAGCGGAAGCCGGACAGGATGTAACATTGATTGCGCGTGGCGAGCATCTTGCAGCAATCAGAGAACATGGTATATGTGTGGAGTCACCAAGCCGGACATTTACCGTGACAGACATAAAGGCAGTTGATGAGGCAGGATATGCGGAGATTCCGGATGTCCTGTTTGTGTGTGTCAAAGGATATTCGATTCCGGATATCATTCCATTTTTGAGAGAACATAGTGATGCGGAGACGTTGATCGTTCCGATCCTGAACATCTACGGAACCGGTGCGAAGCTGCAGCAGGCGCTGCCGGATGCAACAGTTGTAGATGGCTGTATCTACATTGCGGCGGAGATTAAGGAACCGGGTGTGATCTTACAAAAAGGCGATATCTTCCGTATCGTATTTGGCGCACGGAAGGGACAGGCGCTTTGCCGGAAGATGTTCCTCTTAGAGCAGGAATTAAAGGCAGCAGGCATTGATGCGGTACTTTCTGACCAGATCGAGCGGGATGCATTTCAGAAATACGCGTATGTATCGCCGATGGCAGCCTGCGGTCTGTATTATGATGCGACGGCAGAAGTATTCCAGCGCGCAGGAGAAGAGCGGATGCTTTTGATCCGGTGTATGAAGGAAATCGACGCACTTGCAACAGCAATGGGAATCCCATTTTTGGTTGATATTGAGAAGACGAATCTGGACATCTTAGATGCGCTTGTACCGGAGGCTTCGACTTCCATGCAGCGCGATATCTGGGCAGGAAAACCATCGGAAATCGATGGATTGCTGTATGAGCCGCTTCGTCTTGGAGAACAATATGGAGTAGAGATGCCGAACTACGAGATGATCGTGAAGGTATTGAAGGAGAAGTACGGAGAGTAATAATCTAGACAAAGAAAGGAAGTATGCAGAGATGAAAGAAGTAAAATCACCCAAACGTCCGTTGATCTTCTATTATGGAATCGTGCTGGTAGTATTGCTGGTGTTTAATTTATTTATCACCCCAATGCTGGCAGAGCGGCAGGTAAAGGAAGTTGATTACGGAACATTCATGAAGATGACCGAGGATAAAGATATCGGTCAGGTACAGATCGACAGTACACAGATCACATTTACGGATAAGGCGGAGAGCGCAATCTACAAGACCGGACTCATGCCGGACGATGACTTGACACAGCGGCTCTATGACAGCGGTGCGAAGTTCTCGAAAGAAATCGAGACGAGGACATCTCCATTTATGAGCTTTTTGATGTCGGTTGTTCTTCCACTGTTGTTGTTCTGGATTCTTGGAAGATTCCTCGCAAGGAAGATGATGGAACAGGCTGGCGGTAAGAATTCCATGATGTTCGGTATGGGTGGAAAGAGCAATGCGAAGGTATATGTGCAGTCCACCGAAGGAATTCATTTTACGGATGTTGCCGGCGAGGATGAGGCGAAGGAAAACTTAGCCGAGATTGTCGATTATCTGCATAATCCGAAGAAATATACGGACGTCGGTGCATCTATGCCGAAAGGACTTTTGTTAGTCGGTCCTCCGGGAACTGGTAAGACAATGCTTGCGAAGGCGGTTGCCGGTGAGGCAAATGTACCGTTCTTCTCAATCTCCGGTTCCGAGTTCGTCGAGATGTTTGTCGGTATGGGTGCATCGAAGGTACGTGATCTGTTCAAGCAGGCAAAGGAGAAGGCACCTTGTATCGTATTTATCGATGAGATCGATGCCATCGGTAAGAAGCGTGACGGCGGCAAGTACGGCGGCAACGATGAACGGGAGCAGACATTGAACCAGCTCTTAACTGAGATGGATGGATTTGAAGGAAATAATGGTGTTATCATTCTGGCGGCAACGAACCGTCCGGAATCCCTTGATCCGGCACTGACCAGACCGGGACGTTTTGACCGGCGTGTACCGGTGGAACTGCCTGACCTGAAAGGCCGTGAGGCAATCCTCAAGGTACATGCAAGAAAAATCAAGGTTGGCGATGATGTAGATTTCCATACGATTGCACGTATGGCATCCGGTGCATCTGGAGCCGAGCTTGCGAATATCATCAACGAGGGCGCGCTTCGTGCTGTCCGTTCGAACCGGACATTTGTAACCGAGGCAGATCTGGAAGAAAGTGTCGAGGTTGTAATTGCCGGTTATCAGAAGAAGAATGCCGTGCTTTCGGATAAGGAGAAAAAGACGGTTGCATATCATGAGGTCGGACATGCATTGGTGGCTGCGTTGCAGAGCCATTCAGCACCGGTACAGAAGATTACGATCATTCCGCGTACATCCGGTGCACTTGGTTACACAATGCAGGTCGAACAGGGCGATAAGTACCTGATGACGAAGGAAGAAATCGAGAACAAGATCGCAACACTCACCGGTGGACGTGCCGCAGAGGAAGTGGCATGTGGTGAAATCACAACCGGCGCTTCGAACGATATCGAGCAGGCAACGAAGCTGGCACGTGCGATGATCACCCGCTATGGTATGAGCGAGGAGTTCGATATGGTTGCGATGGAGACGGTAGAAAACCAGTATCTGGGTGGGGATACCTCTCTTTGCTGTTCTGCAGATACACAGAAAGAGATTGACCATAAGGTGGTCGAGCTTGTGCGCGCACAGCATGAGAAAGCGAAGAAGCTGCTTGTCGATAACAAGCGTCTGCTGGATATTCTGGCAATGCACCTCTATGAGAAAGAGACAATCACCGGTGATGAATTTATGGAGATTCTGAATAAGGAAGGGGGAGCCGCTCTATGAAAAGACACACAGGCTATGGATGGCTGGAACTGATCGAGGGTATTCTTCTTATAATCCTTGGCGCTTTGGCGATTGCATCGCCGGGGGGGATTCTGCGTTGGATTACGATCTTCTATGGTGTGATGGCAATCGTGACCGGAATTACCGATATTATCTTCTATGCCAAGTCGGAACGTTACATTGGGTTTGCACCGTGCGTGTCTCTGGCTGCCGGGGTGATCAGCGTGATCACCGGTCTGGCGCTGATGGCATATCCGCACATAGGCGAACTGGTTGTAACATTGCTGCTTCCGCTATGGTTTATTGCACACAGCGTATCGAAGCTGTGTCATCTTGGATTTATCCGGAGTTTGTACAGAGGAAGGTATTTCTATGTCTCACTGGTCATCAATGTGATCGGTCTGGTAGTAGGTGTGCTGATGATATTCTGGCCGCAGATTGCTTTGTTCTCAGTCGGATTTTTGATAGGTACATACCTGATTATATTAGGAATAGACAGTGTAATATCGGCTTGCAGTAAACTTGGAAGAGATTGGTAAAAAAATATTTATTTTTTAGAAAATTTGTGATAATATACGTAGTTAGATTAAACTAACAGGAGGTAAATATTATGTCAAATTTTTTTAAGAAGATCGATGGAAAGAAAACAGGGATTTTTGCAGCAGGTGTATTGTTCGGAACAGCTGGAATCAAGCTTCTGACAAGCCGTGATGCAAAGAAGGTTTACTCACATGGTACAGCTGCAGTCCTTCGTGCAAAGGATTGTGTCATGAAAACTGTGACAAATGTACAGGAGAATGCAAGCGACATCTATGCTGAGGCAAAGCAGATCAACGCAGACCGCGAGATCGAGGCTGAGGCACAGGTAGTTGAGGATGAAGCAGAAGAGCAGGCGGAAGAAAATGAAATTTGTGATTAAACATGAGATACGGGGCAGAATTCGTTTTCATGTTGCGCAGAAGAATATGTCGTACCGGGAAGCCGATATCCTTCAGTATTATCTTGACAGCATGCAATATGTCAGTTCTGCGAAGGTGAATCATTCAACCTGTGATGCGGTTGTCTGTTATGAGGGAAGCCGGGAAGCGATGATAACAGCGCTCCGACGGTTTCATTATGAGACGGCAGATGTGCCGGAATCCTATCTTGCTAATTCCGGCAGACAGGTGAATGAAGAGTACAAAGAAAAACTGGTAGATAAGGTTTTGCTGCGGTGTATCAACCGGGCATTGCTGCCGGTGCCGATTGCGAACACCCTGACAGCCATCCGTTCGGTGAAATACATCACGAACGGATTGAAAACATTAGCAAAACGTAAGATCGAAGTTCCGGTTCTGGATGGCACGGCAATCGGTGTATCCGTATTCCGTGGAGATTTCCAGACGGCAGGTTCCATCATGTTCCTGCTTGGAATCGGTGAGATCTTAGAGGAGTGGACACACAAGAAATCCGTTGGTGATCTTGCGCGGAGCATGTCCTTGAATATTGGAAAAGTCTGGTTGAAGAAGGACGGACAGGAAGTGCAGGTATCTGCAGAGTCTATCCGTGTAAACGATGAGATCGTGATCCATGTCGGAAATGTGATTCCGTTCGACGGAATCGTTGTTGATGGCGATGCGATGGTCAATCAGGCGTCTATGACAGGTGAACCTTTGCCGGTACATAAGCAGGCAGATTCCTATGTCTATGCAGGAACCGTGCTGGAAGAAGGCGAGCTTTGTATCCGTGTACGTCAGGTCGGAGGTTCGAGCCGGTATGAGAAGGTTGTCACGATGATCGAGGAATCCGAGAAACTCAAATCCTCTCTGGAGAGTAAGGCATCCCATCTGGCCGACAAGCTTGTACCGTATACATTACTTGGCACAGCCGCAACCTATCTTTTTACGCGGAATGTGACGAAAGCACTGTCTGTATTGATGGTTGATTTCTCATGTGCGTTGAAGCTGGCAATGCCGATTTCCGTATTGTCCGCAATCCGGCAGGCGAGCAAGTCAAGCATCACGGTGAAGGGCGGCAAGTTCTTAGAGGCGATGGCAGAAGCAGATACGATCGTATTTGATAAGACCGGAACGCTGACGAAGGCAACCCCGCACGTGGTTGATGTTGTATCGTTCTGCAATGAAAGCAGCGATGAACTGCTACGGATCGCCGCATGTCTGGAGGAGCATTTCCCTCATTCGATGGCACGTGCAGTTGTTGATGCGGCAAGCGAAAAGAATCTGGTGCATGAAGAGGTCCACTCGAAGGTGTCCTATATCGTAGCACATGGTATTTCTACTACGGTAGAAGGAAGAAAGACAATTATCGGAAGCTATCATTTTGTATTTGAAGATGAGGGCTGTGTGGTTCCGGAAGGTATGCAGGAGAAGTTCGATGCATTGCCAGAGGAATATTCACATCTGTATATGGCAGTAGAAGGACGACTGGTGGCTGTCATCTGTATCGAAGATCCGATCCGTGATGAGGCAGCCGATGTGATCCGGACACTGAAAGAGCTTGGATTTGCAAAGGTTGTTATGATGACCGGTGACAGTGAGCGGACAGCCTGTGCGATCGCACGGAAGGTTGGCGTGGACGAGTATTATTCTGAGGTACTTCCAGAGGATAAGGCAAGCTACGTGGAGCGTGCGAAGGCAGAGGGACATAAGGTTATCATGATCGGTGACGGTATCAATGATTCACCGGCACTTTCGGCAGCAGATATCGGTATTGCAATCAGTGATGGTGCAGAAATTGCACGGGAGATCGCGGACATTACCGTTGGAGCAGATAACTTGAATGAACTGATCACATTGCGGAAGATCAGTACCGCACTGACAAGACGAATCCGAAGAAATTACAGAACAATCGTCGGATTTAATACCGGACTGATCGTGCTTGGTGTGGCAGGCGTGATCCAGCCGACAACCTCGGCGTTGATGCACAATACGTCGACACTTGCAATTGGACTGCATTCGATGAAGGATCTTGTATTATAAGGAGATAACCTATGCGGTTAATGATAAAGCAGCGCGTATTTGCGTGGACGGATACGTATGACATCTACGATGAATATGGCAATCCGAAATATTTTGTGAAGACGGAATTCTTCAATATCGGTCATCATATGCATATCTATGATATGTATGATCAGGAAATCGGTGTGATTCATCAGGAAATATTCCATCTGCTTCCGGTGTTCGAAGTCGAGATCGGCGGACGGACAATCGGTCGGATTCAGAGACGGTTCTCCCTCTTTACGCCGCGATATGATATCGAATATCATGGCTGGCAGGTGCAGGGTGATCTCTTCGGATGGGATTACGACGTGTATGATGGCAGTTATTGCATCGCACATATCGGCAAGGAATTGTTCCGCTGGGGCGATACCTATGTGATAGACATTGCGAATCCAGAGGATGAGATCTTAGGATTGATGCTCGTACTCGCAATCGACGCCGCAAATTGTAGCAACAATAATGATTAATCAGTGAGAATATAGAATCAGAAAAGGAAACGTTGGGCAGATGAATGTGCAGGAGACAGGAATGTAGCTGCATCTCATCGAGATCTGCTTGACGTTTCTTTTTTTATTCACTATAATATAACGAAAGTTACATAACAAATGTTATAAAATAAATATGGAGGGGCTTATGCCAAGGGCAACAAAATTTTTGAAGGAAGATATTATTGAGGCAGCGTGTGCGGTTGTGAAGAAAGAAGGCCTGTCTGCAATCAATGCCCGCCGGGTGGCGAAAGAGCTTGGTTGTTCGGTACAGCCGATCTTCTATCAGTTTGAGAACATGGAGGATCTAAAGCAGGCGACGATCTTACACATCCGGAAGATATACCAGTCGTACATGATTGCAGGTTCCAAGGAAGAAAAAGCGTATCGGGGCATGGGACTTGCGTATATCCGGTTCGCGAAGGATTACCCGGATTTCTTCAAGATATTATTTATGGGAGATTCGAAGATTTCTCCGACGGAATTTATTGAGAAGGATAATATGGGAAATCAGATTTTAGAGAAAGGTGCAGAATTCACCGGGTATGACAGGACGGAACAGGAAGCATTTCATCTGAAAGTGTGGATTTTCACACATGGAATCGCAAGCATGGTTGCAACGGGAACGGTTGCATTTACGGATGAGCAGATTGAAGAACTGCTAACGGACACCGTAAGACAAATGAAGATCGGAAGCATGTATGACAAGAAGCCGAGGGATGAATAAATATGAACCACGGAAATTGCGATATTGATTTCAGTATATATTTTAATATTGATTTATAAAGATATACGATATGTTTGAATCATAGAAGTTCTTAATGTTCTGTAATTATATTAGCCATGTTTGAACACGATGTTCAAACAAGCCGCCACTGAGCCATGGATGGCGAATTGGCGGCGGTGGCGTATTGGATGGAAATATAGATCAGAACATTTAGAACTTCTCAGATTCAATACATTGTATATCGTATAAATCAATATTGAAATATATAGAAACAATATCGCAATTGCTGGGAATAAAAAGGAGAGTGGAAAAGCGAAATGAGCGCAGTTGTAGAAGTAAAGAATCTGACAAAGGAATATAAACAGAAAAAGGCAGTCGATGACCTGTCGTTTGAGATCCGGCAGGGAGAGATCCTTGGCCTGCTTGGCCCAAACGGAAGTGGAAAATCAACCACGATCAACTGCATCCTCTCGCTGTTAAAATACAGCGCGGGAAGTATCAAAATCTTCGGAGAGGAGATGACACCGGATGCCTATAAGATCAAGCGGGATATCGGAGTTATCTTCCAGGAGGTAGCGGTGTTTGAAGAGCTTACGGTGTATGAGAATATTGACTATTTCTGTGGATTGTATGTGAAGGACAAGCAGGAGAGAAAAAAGGATATTGAGGATGCAATCAAGTTGGTTGGATTGGACGAATTCCGCAAATATTATCCGAAGCAGTTGTCGGGCGGATTGCTCCGGAGATTGAATATCGCGTGTGGTATCGCGCACAAGCCGAAGCTGATCTTCTTAGATGAGCCGACGGTTGCAGTCGATCCACAGAGCCGGAATAACATTTTGGATGGTATCAGGAAGCTGCGGGATGATGGCGCGACAATCTGTTACACGACACATTATATGGAAGAAGTCGAGATTCTGTGTGACCGGATCATCATATTGGATAGGGGAAAAATTATTGCGCAGGGAACGTCCGACGAGTTAAAGGCACTTGCGAAGATCGAGGAGAAGGTTACGATTGAGACGAAGCATTTCAAAGCGGAATTCTTAGAGAAGCTGCAGGCGGCACCGAATGTTGACAAGGCAGAATATGCCGGTCATCAGCTTGTAATCACCTATAAGAGCGGCAAAAATAACGTGGCGAAGCTGATCGAGGAACTGAGTGCGGCGGGAATCACCTGCAACAAGATCTTCTCCGAGCGTCCGACGCTCAACGATGTGTTCCTGGAGCTGACCGGAAAGGAGCTTAGAGACTGATGTTTGGACATAACTTTAAGTATACATTCAAAGTCCTGATGCGGAACCGGATGCTTTTGTTCTGGACATTTGTGTTTCCGCTCGTGCTTGGCACGATGTTCAAGCTGGCATTCTCCAATATCGAGAACAGCGAGAAGCTGAACGTGATCCCGATTGCGATTGTCGATAACGAGGATTTTCAGGGAAACGAAGCATTCCGCCGGACATTTGAGACTTTGAGCGATGAATCAAGCGATGAGCAGATGTTTGACACGGTGTATGTGTCGAAGGATGAAGCAGATACGCTGCTTTCGGATGGGGATGTCGACGGCGTGCTGTACATGAATGGCGCGGAGCCGGAGATCTGGATTCACGAAAATGGTATCAACCAGACAGTGCTTCAATATGTGGTAGACGAGATCGTACATACCTCTGCAATCATGGAAAAACGTGTACAAAATGAGATTGAGCAGGGCACTATGCCGGATATCGAGGCACTCTACAAAGACGTAATGGAACAGGTTGCAGGCAGAGAGTCGAACCTGGTCGATGCATCCCGCAAGAACCTAAGCTATACGATGATTGAGTATTACACATTGATTGCGATGGCGTGTCTGTATGGCGGTATCCTTGGAATGACGGCGCTGAGTCGGAATCTTCCGAACATGGGGAATCTCGGAAAGCGTACAGCCATCGTTCCAATCAGCAAGGCAAAGACAATGTTTTCCTCGCTGCTTGCTGCATATTGCACGCAGTTGATCGGGCTTGCGATTCTGTTTGTGTATACAATCTTCGTGATGAAAGTCGATTACGGGGAGAATCTGCCATATGTGATCCTGCTGGCACTTGCGGGGAGTCTGGCGGGGCTGACGCTTGCGATTATGGTGACGACGGTTGTCAAGACCGGCGAGAATGGAAAACTTGGAATCCTGATCGGCATCACGATGGCGTGCTGTTTCCTGTCTGGCATGATGGGAATTACCATGAAATATATCATCGAGAAACATGTGCCGTTCTTAGATAAGATCAACCCTGCGGCGATGATCACGGATGGATATTATGCACTGTATTATTATGGTGTGGACAAGCGTTTCTGGATGGATGTAGCGAGTCTTGGAATCTTCTCTGCCTTCATGCTGCTTGTGTCCGCACAGGGATTAAGGAGGCAGAAGTATGACAGTATTTAAAGCATTTCTGCATGTGTTGAACAAATGTAAAGGCATGGTGATCCTGTATACGGCGCTGCTTCTTTTGTTCGGTGGTATCAACTCGAAAAGCGGTGATACAACAAGCCAGTTTACTGCGGACAAGCCGGAAATCGTCATTGTAAATCAGGATGAAAATGTCGGAATCACGAAGAATTTTACGGATTATATCGCGGCACACAGTGAACGGAAAGAACTGAAAAGCGAAGAGGCAATCGACGATGCAATCTTCTATCGGCAGGTAGCTTTTGTGATTTATATTCCGCAGGGCTACCGGCAGGCGGTACTGAACGGAGAAAATCCAGAACTTCGGTATAAGAGCTGCCAGTCGGCGGATGCGAGCTTCGCACAGATGATGGTCGAAAGCTATCTTGCCATACAGCAAAACTACGTGGATACAGCTCTGCAGGCGAATCCGGATGAAATGAACATATCCCTGAATGAGGCGGAAGTCTGCAAGGATATCACGCAGACTTTGGAACAGACATCAACCGTGCATGTGACGACGACACTTGATACAAACAGCATGTCGAAGGCAGCGGGTTATTATAATTTTGCAAGCTACAGTCTGCTTGCCGGTGCGATCTTTGTGATCTGTCTGGTGCTTACGAGTTTTCAGGAGCTGCCGATCCGCAAGCGTATCACGATCAGCAGTATGAATTATAAGAAGCACAATGCGATCCTGCTTGCATCGAATCTGCTTTTTGCAATCGCACTATGGCTGTTTTACGGTCTGATCAGTTTCGCAGTCGTCGGAAAGGTTATGTTTCGTGTGCAGGGAGCCATGTATCTGGCGAATTCGTTCGTATTCACCTTGTGTGCATTGACGATGGCATTCCTGATATCAAGCATCTTCAACAACAAGGAGGCGGTCAATGGAATCGTGAATGTCGTGGCACTTGGCTCGGCATTTCTGTGTGGTGCATTTATCCCGGTTGAATGGCTACCAGATGGTGTGCTTGCCGTGGGCCGTATCTTCCCGGCGTACTGGTATATTCAGACGAATGAATATCTGAAGACACTGGAGACGGTAAGCGTCTCGGGGCTGAAACCGGTATTTATCAATATGCTGGTGATGGCTTTATATGGCGTGTTCTATATTATTGTGGCGAATATCGTGTCGGCGAAGAAACGGGTAGTGGCGTAATCTTGAAACAGGTGAAGTGGAAATTCTGCTTCGCCTGTTTTGATGTTTTTAGAAAATTTATGAAAAAAAACAAACGGATGTTCGCAAAAAAATCCTTGCATCCAAGAACGTTTGTTCGTATAATGAGGACATGAGTACAGAGATTACAAACAATTACATAGAAGAATATACAACACAGGAGAAGCTGCAGATTCTTGCGGATGCTGCCAAATACGATGTGGCGTGTACGTCGAGCGGATCGGATCGCCGGGGGAAGAAAGGAGAACTCGGCAATGCGGCAGCTTGCGGCATCTGTCACAGCTTTGCTTCGGATGGCAGGTGTATCTCCCTGCTTAAGATCTTGATGACGAATCACTGCGTCTATGATTGCAAATACTGCATCAACCGTGCAAGCAATGATGTGAAGCGGGCGACCTTCACGCCACAGGAGATCTGCGAGCTGACGGTCGAATTCTACAAGCGGAATTATATTGAAGGCTTGTTCTTAAGCTCCGGCGTTCTGAAGAATCCGACATACACGATGGAGAAGATGTGCGAGACATTGCTTCTGCTTCGGACGAAATATCATTTTAACGGCTACATCCATGTGAAGACGATTCCCGGCGCATCGGATGAACTGCTTGCGGCAGCAGGATATCTGGCAGACCGTATCAGCGTGAATATGGAACTGCCGACGGAGGAAGGACTGCGGACACTGGCACCGAATAAGACGATGCAGACGATCTTAGATCCGATGGGAAAGGTGCGGAACACGATCGCGTCGCATCGGATGGCAATCGGGAAATCCGCACACATGGAGCGAAGCAAAGGCAATCAGTTCCTGAAGCAGAGTATCTTCGGGACAGAGTCGAAGAAGCAGTTCGCGGATGGATTGATGAAGGAGAAGAAAGCCGGGAAAATCGTTGCGGATGGAGCAGTAGTTCAGGAGTCTAGGAGTTCTTATGGAAACAAGGCTGAAGAGGAAAATTATGGCGCAGGTTCAGGTGGTTCGGTAACTGGAGAGACAGATGTGCAGAATACGATTGCGAATCTGGCTGCGAAGATGAACGGAACGGTTCTGGACAGTGCTCTCACATGGGATAACGCATATCAGCTAGCACCGCTCGATATGTCGAAATTAAAGCGGCGGTTTGCACCGGCGGGACAGAGCACGCAGATGATTATCGGGGCAACCGGCGAGAGCGATTATACGTTGCTGCAGACGACACAGCAGTTGTATCAGGGCTTCGACTTGAAACGGGTCTTTTATTCGGCATATATTCCACTGAATGAGGATAAAGTGTTGCCGCAGATCGGAACACCGCCACCGCTTCTGCGGGAACACCGGTTGTATCAGGCGGACTGGCTGCTCCGGTTCTATGGATTCCAGGCGGGAGAATTGTT